>Ga0265297_10001734_pt1 | contig 48708 bp, 51 predicted proteins | sample Munlanlwell13791_FD_192502 | JGI IMG/M metagenome (GOLD analysis project Ga0265297, IMG submission 192502) | Leachate microbial communities from a municipal landfill in Southern Ontario, Canada - Leachate well 137-91 | ecosystem: Engineered > Solid waste > Landfill > Unclassified | place...
CCTCTTGCCATTATTTACAACCTCCTTTCTTCTAGAATTATAGTAAATAATGACAGAAACAAAAAAAGCCGCTAAGCTAGATCCTCTAGCCTTGCGGCCCAAGTATTCTAATCTCTTATTTACTACAAAAAAGAGTATAAGCTAATTTTTACGATTTGTCAAGTAAAATCTTTGCTTATAACTGTGCTGATTAGGTCTTTCTATTCTATGGCGAAGCTCGCGCTGACCACCGCTATCACCTTCTTCTCTAGCGATGAGGTATCGTTTACTCCCCAATCCGAGACCTCGGTAGAATTAAGGGGGGTAATTTGGAATACGCCCATCCTGGCCGAACGCATCAGGCCAATCCTGTTGCCGGTAGCCTTAACCATGTTCTCGGCGCGCTGTTTGGCGTTCTTGCTGGCGCTGGCAAGCATCTCTATCTTTAAATCATCGAGTTTGGTGTAAAAATATTCCGGCGCTCCCGATACAAATTCAATACCTTCATTGATAAGCTCGCTGGATTGCCGCGAGATACCGGTAATCTTATCAACCTCGCCTGAGCGTATCTCCACTGTTTGCTCCAGGCGATACCCCAATATCTCATTGGTATCCTTGCCGCTATCGTTCTTTTTATAGACGGTAATTATGGAAATCTGGGAAATAGTCTCCTCTTCTTCCTTTACCCCTTTAGAATCCAGATATTGCTTTACGCGGCTTAAGTCCCGGTTTAACTGACGGTAGGCAGTGCCTAAATCTGCTCCCACCCCGGCAAAGGAGCATTTCCATACAATATAGTCGCTCCTGATATCCTTATGGGCAGAGCCGGTAACGGTTATTACCTCCCGGCTGGACTTCATTACCTTTAAGAATCCCTGCGAGAGGATAACGCTGGATACAATCGTAGCCGCCGCAATACAAATCCCCAGGATAATAATCTGGGAATTCCTTAGAACCCTCGAGCCTTCCATCATTCTATCCTCTAGAAACACTTTCCGTCACAATCGGGAAACACCTTCCCGATTAACTTGGAAAGTGTTTCTGCTTTGGGTTGGAAAGTGTTTCTTCTTTGATTAACTGGCGATCTTGTCGAACTCTTCCACGCTCATTGCCGGAGAGCTAAAAAATCCTATCCCCGTAAACTTGGTAATCTCGATTGCCGCTTTCATCACGGAAGCGCTGGTCGGCATATCCACGATAAAAGCCAAATCGTACGGGCCGATAAGCGCGTACATCCCGACGACCTTGCCCCCTTGTTTCTCGATAATCTCCACTACTTTTTTGGTGCGGTCTGCCTTAATCGCCTTAACCGCCTCAGCCGAATACTTCCCTAGCATCAGGTATTTTGACATCTGCCGCCTCCTTTTCTTGTCCTATGCTTGACCGTCTTTATTTTAGCACCGCCGGGCTAAATTTTAAATATTTTTTATGGTCTCGCAAAGCAGGCCCGCAAGGGCTGAAATGGATTTTCTGACCGGCACTGACAGGTTATTTCCGAATGAAACGGATTTAGGCTGGATCCCGATAACGATTACCCGACAATCAAGGGACTGCCTTAAGTAATCCGCCAGGACAGCGAGCGGCATACGGTGGGTGGAAAAGGTTACCCCTGCGATTTCTTTCTCGCTAAGAAGCCTGACAGAACCGGGCCTCTTACCCAACTCTGCCGCGTCGATAATAATAATATGTGAGGGGAGGAATTTCTTTATCTCGCCGGTGAGGTTCTCGGGAGCGGTAAAGCCGAAGAAAACCCTAAGAGTTACCCCGCGGCTCTTCTGCCTGCGGCAGGCAGGCTTAATCCTTTCGGCTAAAAGCGCTCCTGCGGCATCATCCGACCTCAGCTCAGAGCCTACCCCGACGACGGCAACCCTCCGGGCGCCTTCAAGTCTCCTGAGGAGGTCTTTTTTGAGTCTCGGCATTAAAAACCACCTTTAATTTGGCGCTATCAAGCTGGGCCAGCTCAAACCCCTTGGTTACCTCAAGGGCCTTCTTGATGCAGGAATCCACGCACTGGCCGCAGAAAAGGCATTTTCCCAGGTCTATCTCTGCCTCGAATTTCTTGTTCCCGGTATCCCTGATGGTTATTGCTCCTGCAGGGCAATCTCTCATGCACATGCGGCAGCCGATGCATTTATCCGGATGGAATATAATCTGGCCCCTTACGCCCTCGGGTGCTGCGGATTTCACGAACGGATAACGGGTAGTAGCGGGCCTTTTGATAAGGGAATCCAAAACCTGTCTGATCATCTTCCCGGGCCTGCCGAATCTCATCTGGCTATCACTCCCTTGACTATCAGGTCTATGAGGACCTGCACCAGGGCGCAGGGAGCCAGGAGCTTCCAGCAGAAATTAATCATCTGGTCAAGCCTCATGCGGGCGAATACGGTGCGCAATAGCGAAAGTACGCTTATGATTGCAAATATCTTAAACAAGAACAGGACAAAGCCCAGGGGCGCCGCCAGGCTCAACCCGAAAGGCAGGAATACCGCTGAGAGGAGTGCGGCGCAAACCACCATCTCCACATCCATCATCAGCCGGAATAACCCTAGGAGCTTTCCGCCGTATTCGGTAAGGGTGCCGGCAACAATCTCGGTTTCAGCCTCCGGGATATCAAAGGGGACCTTCTGGAGTTTTCCCAGAAGGGTAATTATCGCTATGGCGAACCCTGGCAGGTTAATCACCCACAGCCAGGGGTGACGGCTGTAAAATACCGTAATCTCTCCCAGCGACCAGGTATTTGCCAGTAGCGCCGCAGCCAAGATGCTCGCCAATAACGGTATTTCATAAGCAAACAGCTGCGTCAGGGAGCGCATTGCACCCAGGGTCGAATATATCGAGCGCGAATACCAGCCGCCGAGAAAAAAGGCAAGCGTGGGAATGGTCAGGAAATAAACCACGACGATTATATCGCCGTTAAAGGAGAGGAGCGCCTGCTCTCTCCAAAGCGGAATATACAGGAAGGCGCTTGCGACAGAAGCAAATGCCAAGACCGGCATAAATTTAAATACCCCGGGATTGGCCTCCTCTGGAATAATGCTTTCTTTCCCGGCAAGCTTAATAAAATCAGCCCATGGCTGAAACCACGGTGGCCCTACGCGGTTCTGCATCCGGGCATAAAGCTTCCTGTCGTAGAACTCGGCGATAAAGCCGAATGCCACTAAAAACACAACCCCCGGGAACACCAAGATACTAAACAACGCTGTCAGCATTTCTCGCCTTACAATTTAAGACTGTTGTTGAGCCGCGAAAAGTCCACCCCTCTACTGCGGTACCATTCTATTCCGTAAACACGCAGCTCTTCCCATCTCATAACCCTCCTCCTCTGACGCTTCTGTTTCAAGGAGATCATTCTATCGGTGCAGGAAAAGCAGGGGTCAATGGCCGCAACCACAATGGGCATATCCGCTAAATACCTATCCTCCAGCATCAGCGCTACAGTCTGGATATTGGCAAGGGTCGGCGCCCTGACCTTGACCCTATCTGGTTTATCCGTGCCGTTGGACTTTACGTAATGGACATCTTCTCCGCGCGGCGCTTCATAACGGCTGAGGGCTTCTCCGGCGGGAATATTACGCGGGGCCTTCACCGCCAATTGCCCCTCTGGCATATTATCTAAAGCCTGGCGGATAATCTTATAAGACTCAAGCAGCTCTTTAAGACGCACTAGGGTGCGGCCATAGACATCGTTGTGCTTATCCGTGATAACCTCAAAATCCAACTCTCCATAGGCAGCGTAAGGGTCGTCTTTTCTGACGTCGCGTCCCACGCCTGAAGCCCTGGCTGTCGGGCCGACCGCTCCAAGGCTCAAGACATCCTGACGTGATAAAACGCCTACCCCTGAAAGCCGATTAATCAAGGTGGGCTCTTCTTTGGCTACCTCAATATAATACCTTGTCCTTTTCTCCAAGGCATCGACGCCTTTGATAACCTCCCTGGCCAGTGCCGCCGAGATATCGCGCCTTACGCCTCCGATAGTGTTTATGCCGTAATTCACGCGGTTGCCGGTCATCTGCGCCAGAAGATCCAGGACAATCTCGCGGTCCTTCCAACTGTACATCAGAAGGGTGTCGAATCCGACTTCGTGCCCCGCGACCCCCAACCATAAAAGATGGCTGTGAACCCTCTCTAATTCTGCGATAACGCTACGAATATAGGCCGCCCTCCTGGGAATCTCAAGGCCGGCAAGCTCTTCCACCGCCTGTAAAAAACAGGTGGAATGAGCGTGAGAGCATATGCCGCAGATGCGCTCGATAAGATAGAGATCCTGGATATAGGTGCGCTCCTCGCAGGCCTTCTCAATCCCGCGGTGGTTATAACCCAGCCGCACGCTCGCCTCCATGATTTTCTCCCCGCTTAAAGCCAGCCTGAAACTCTCCGGTTCTTTTAAGGCGGGGTGCTGCGGACCGACGGGGATTCTGATATCATGCATTTTTATTCGGCCTCCTTATCCTTAAGGGCCTTTGCGTTCCAGTCCTTGCGTAAAGGATACTGGCCTTGGGGCCACCCATCCGGCAACGGATAACGCTCACCTTCCCTTAAGCCCTCAATCCGGGCGCCGAGCAAATCCACCAATTCCCTCTCGTAAATCTCCGCACCCGGAAAATATGCCGTTACGGTCCTGATGCTGGGACCGTCTTTTTTAACGTTTATCTTTAAATTCAGGGTAACCCCGTCTTCGCGCGCAAGATGATAAATAAACCCCAGGTCCTCCCCTTCGTCAAGGCCGGTAATGGTGAGGAGTATGGGGAATCTCAATTCCCTTGAGGCATATTCCAGCACTGCCGCGAAATCATCCAAAGGCACATCCGCAAATAACCTCTTTGCCCTCTGCAGGCGGACCTTACCATCCAGAAAAGAAAAGCGTTTTAACAACTCCTGCTGTATTTTTTCTTCTGTGCTCATCTTTTATCCTTCTCCTCAAGGCTTGCCAGTAGTTTAACTATCCCGTCTATAATGGCCTTGGGGCTGGCAGGGCAGCCGGGTATATAAGCTGCCACCGGTATTACCGAATTAATCCCCTCCCCTACATTATAACACCCTTCAAATACCCCTCCGGAACAGGCGCATGAACCTACCGCCACCACGAATTTAGGTTCGGGCATCTGTAAATAGATGCGGATTACCCTGTCGGCGGTCTGGCGGGTCACCGGGCCTGAGCACACCAGTATATCGGCGTGCCGCGGGGTACCCTTTAATAATATCCCGAAACGCTCCAGGTCATATCTGGGGGTTAAGGCAGCGATAATCTCTATATCGCAGGCGTTGCAGGCGCCGGTATTAAAATGCAGTATCCAGGGGGATTTGAGCCTCGCCCTATCCACTATCCTCTTGATCAACCCCATAGCCTATCCTTCCTGAAGAGAACAGACAACCCGGTGATTGCCCCGGCGATATAGACAACTGAAATAAAAAACGAATCCGTGGTTTCGATGGGAACCGTGGCGATGACAAGCGTAAGGACGTGCAGGATGGTAAAGAAAAAAGCAAAGCTGAAAAACTGTCCGTAGTCAATCTGCACCCGGTGCTCCGGGATATCCTCGCCGCAGGCATAGGCCTTGGAGGAACCATCCTGCGGGCGTTTCCCGGGCCTGAATGCCAGGCGCGAAAGCAAGGCAGAGACGCACATCATAAAAACCATAATGATGATAAAAGCCACCGGCGGATAAAATAACGGATGCGGCATATCTTAGCCTTTCAGGTTCCTGAGATTTCTGACGTCCAGGGATTCATCGTTACGGTATACGCTCATGATGACCCCTCCCGCCACTACAATGATTACTACCTCTATGACAATCGTGGTTATCACCAGCGCCTGCACCAATGCCTGGCGGCCGGTGATATAACCCACCACGATGAAAAGCAGGGTCACGGCCTTGTTAAGGATTTCCAGGCCAATCAGTGCCCGGATAAGGTTACGGGTTACCAGTATGCAGTAGAATCCCGCGAAAGCGAGCATCGAGATAAAAACCGCAAAAACCCAGAAGAATTCCGCGATACTACCATTCATCTGTGCTGTTCTCCCTGAATAACAATACTGCTCCGAATACGCCCGCCAGCAATATCATAATCTGCCCGAATAAATCCAGGTGCCTGGCATTCCAAAGGACCTCCCGCGCTCCTGCGACGATGGTATTCTTAGCCACTTCTAAATCCAGCGGCATCTTAAGGAGAAGGAATGCCAGAACGGCGCCGCAGGCAATAACCAATAAAGGCAAGAAACCATAACGCCTGCCACGGTCCCTGGCTAACGCCAACAGCTCCTTGTGGCTCAGGGGCCTGGTAAGCCCGATGGTGCTTAGGAATATTACCGTGATAAGGCCGCTGCAGACCGAAAGCTCAAATACCGCTGCCAGGGGCGAGCTGAATTCAAACATAAAAATAGTAATTACGATACTGACTATGGCCAAACCGATTGCGGCCTTAAGCAGGCTCCTGGCCATTACCGCCCAGACCGCCGCTACTACCATTAATATCAATAAAATAAGATCCAAGTTCGTCATTGTATTAGAATCTGCTTTATCGGAGCGTATATCGCGTTAAATACCATCGGGAACAACAACCCGCAGGCAATGATAATCAGAGCCAGTAATACGGAAATAAAGGAAAACCCCGGACCGACCTCCCTGGTATCTTCCAGCCCCTGCTTTAGCCTGCCGAAGAAAACCCTTCTCTGCATCGACAATAAATAACTTAACGTCAGGATACTGGCCAGCACCGCAATCACCGCATAGGCGATATCTCCTGCCTTCCAAAGGGCGATAATGATTACCAGCTTGCTCCAGAAACCTGCCAGCGGTGGGATGCCTGCCGCCGAAAGAAATCCTATTACAGATGTTGAACCCGTTACCGGCATGCGGGAAGACAACCCCCCTATCTTATCCATATCGGTGGTGTGCGCCTCCTCTGCTACCGCAGCGGCATTTACGAAGAGCAGGGATTTAAAAATCGCGTGGTTAAAGAAATGGAATACCGCCCCTGCCAGCCCCAGAGCCGTACCGCTTCCCAGGCCGAGCACAATATAACCTATCTGGCTGATACTGGAATACGCAAGCATCCTCTTAAAATCATTCTGCCCCAGCGCAGCCAAAGCACCTACCAATACCGAAACCGCGCCTAAAAGTAAAATAACCTGGCTTAGGCCGGGCCTGAAACCGAACACCGAAACCACCAGCCTTATCAAGGTATAAACCCCGCAGGCCTTGGTTACTATGCCTGCAAGGAGCACCGATACGGCATCAGGCGCTGCGGAATAGGCGTCAGGCAGCCAGGCGTGAAAAGGCACCAGGCCCGCCTTGATAAAAAGCCCCGAGATAAACATCCCGACGGAGAATAAAATAATATTGCTCTCGGGCGACTGCCCTATCCCCTGGCGTATTGCCGCAAACGAGGTATCGCTACAGGCCAACAACAAAATGGCAATAGCAGCCAGCATCAATACCGTCGCCACAGCCGAAAGGATGATGTATTTGAAGGCCCCCTCCAGTGATCTCTTGCCTCGGCGGAAAGCTATCATTATAAAAGAAGATACTGCCGCCACCTCCAGAAACACGTATAGCGAGAAGATATCGCTCGTCAGGACCAGGCCGTTCATACCTATGGAAGAAATCAAAAGAAGGTTTGTGAAATTAAACCGCTGGCTGAGGTCGTGCAGGGTATACCTGGCCACCACCAGGCTTGCCAGGCAGACTATCTCGATGCAGAGGAGCGCTACAAAGCTTATGCCGTCTATATTAAAAACTACTTTAAAGAAAGGGTTGAACCGGTCAGCGTTTCCGGCATAGAAAAACGGAGCATGCAGAAAAGTAATTATGACCTGGGTCGCAAAAAGGGCCAGCGCAAACCAGAACGCCGCTCTCCTGACTACAAATTTGAACAGGAAATTCAAAACCAGTATCCCGACCAACGGCACCAGGATTAATAACGACGGCATCTTATGCTCTCTTTATTCGGTTGCTATCCATGGATTTTCAGCAAAAACGTTATTACCGCAGCACTCGCCGCAAGCGACCATCCGATATAAACGGAATAATTACCGCTATGCATTCTTCTGATCATCGCGCTTGCTCCGGATGCGGCCTTAACGCAAAAGGAATCATAAAACCAGTCCACGGCACGGTCCAGGCGCCAGCTTACGGCGGATAAAACCCCCGCCGCTCTCCAGCCGATATTGTAAGGGTCGAGATATCCTTTCTCGGCTTTCTCGTATATGCCCTTTAGGGCCGGGGCATAATGAATGTGGTCGGTTGCCTTTAACGCACTCCCGCCCGACTTAACCCCCAGGACATGATTCAACAATGCTAATGCCAATACCGCCACAGTAAAACCCCCCAGAAACATCCCGGACGGCACCCCCTGGTGAGGGCCTCCGAAGCCGACAACAGGCTGGATGAAATAACGCAGGGGGATAAAATTAAAGACCCCGAAGGTTATGCAAACCAGCGCCAGCACGACCATTGGAATCAACATGGAGAAAGGCGACTCTGCGGTAAGCCTGTTATTATCCCGAGTCCTGCCGAGGAAAGCGGCGTGCCCAAGCTTTAAAAATGATACGGCTGTCAGAAACGAACCCAGCAATGCCGCCAGATAAAAAACCCACCCTCTTTGCAACGCCCCTTCGTAAACCAGCTCTTTGGAAAAGAACCCGTTAAAAGGCGGAACTCCCGATATGGAGAGTGCCGCCACCAGAAAGCACGCGAATGTCACCGGCATCCTTCCCGCCAACCCCCCGAGCTTCTCCAAGGCGGTAGTGCCGGCCTGCCGCTCTAGCGAACCGGCCGAGAAAAAAAGACAGCTCTTGTATACCGTATGATTAAGCATATGGAAGAGCCCTCCGATAATACCGGCCGGCACCAGGGTGCCGATACCCAAAATCATATATCCTACCTGGCTGATGGCGTGATAGGAAAGCAGCCTTTTGTAATCCGTCTGTATCAGGGCCATTGCCACTGCCAGCAAAATAGTAAGCGCTCCTACGACCATAAGCAGCAGGCTTACCCAGGAGTCCCCGTTAACCTTGAACATATCGAGCGAAATACGGGCGAGGAAATAAATCCCCAGCAGCTTCTCCAGAGATGCCGGGAAAAAAGCCATAAAAGGCAAAGGCGCATCTATCGCGGCATCTGGTATCCAGCTGTGAAAAGGCATGGCGCCTGCCTTGGATATGATGCCGACCATTAAAAACAGGAACGCCAGCGCCCCCAGGCCCGAAGGCGGCAGGTTAATCCTGGAAATGGTAAACGTAGCCGCCAGCGAACCGCTCAGGATGATGCCTGCCATAAAACAGAGGTCTGTTGCGCCTACGATAATAAAGGCCTTGGTAGCGGTCTTGTATGCCTGCCTGTTGCCGATGGCAATCATTCCGAAAAGCGGCAATAGCATTGCCTCCCAGAAAAAAAGCACCAAGAGGAGGTTATCCGCCAGCACAGCGCCGTTGGTTAGCCCTACCGATAGCAGGAAATAAAAATAAAACTGCTTGCTATAACTCTTACCATAAAGAAAAACGCTGCAATATAACGCCGTCAATAAAATGAATACCGCGGAGGCCAGAACGATAAAATTCCCGAAATGGTAGAATCTTAAAGCAAGATCAAAACCGAACCCCAGCCAGGGAAGGGAAATGCTGGCGTTGGTCTTAAAGAAAGCTGCGGCCAGAACTAAATTCATAAGGGAAGCGCCTAAAACCATCCCTTCCCTTACCATCCGGATGGTTTTAGGCACAAAGAGAACCAGCAAGGCTGCCGCAAAAGGCATTATCACCGGTAATAACAACGTGGTATCCGTCATCCCGCCGCTCCCCCTGTCATCTGCTGCACCGCAACCCGCAGGAATCTGCCAAATACGCCTATATATATTCCTGCCAAAAGCGAAAGAGCGGCCAGTATCGCCACGCTTAAAACCATAAGCGGAGAACCTTCTCTTGCCGTAGACCCCTGCGGCTCCCCCATAAAAACCTGGTTAAATAACCTGAAAAGGTAGAGTATCGTCATTACGGCGGCTATCAGGAATACAACGGAAACCAGGGTATGCCCGCTTTCCAGGGAACCTGCTATCACCATATACTTTCCGAAAAAACCTCCGAAAGGAGGTATGCCCATAATAGAGAAAGCGCAAAAAAGAAATGCCATCCCCGTCACCGGCATGCCCTGCATCAGGCCGCCGAGCTTCCTGATATCCCTCACCCCCGTATTATGCTCTACGATGCCGGCGCATAGGAAAAGCCCTCCCTTGGCAAGTCCGTGCATCAGGATATAAAGCAGCGCCCCGGCAATCCCTATCCCGCTTGCGACGGAAAATCCCAGGAAGATAAAGGCGATCTGGCTGATAGTGGAATATGCGATTATCCTCTTGATATCTGTTTCTACTAATGCCGCGCCCGCGGAGATTACGGCGCTTGCGCCGGCGATAAACGGCACCGCCGTATGCCAAAAATGGGCTAGGGGGAAGGTAACGATAAAAAGCCTGGCGAATACATAGACGCCTATCTTAACCAGCACCGCTGCATGAAGCAGGGCGGTTACCGGAGAAGGCGCGACGCCGGCATCAGGCAGCCAGGTCTGAAAAGGCAGGGTTGCGGATTTAGAGAAAATCCCAAAGAGTATCAAGAGAACCGCCGGGCTCCAGATACTCCCCCCTCCAAGCCCTTCTTTAATAGCAGCGAGGTCAAATGAACCGGCCTCTTGGTAAACCATGATAAAACCTACCAGCATCACCAGCGCCCCAAAGACCGTAACCAAAAATGACTTGTCCGCCCGCAGCACGTGCTGGCGTTCCCGGAAAAAACCAATCAGCCTCCAGCTGGTAATCGCGGTAATCTCCCAGAACAGATAAATGAATATGAGGTTAGCGGAAAACACCAGCCCCATCATCGCCCCGAGGAATAGCACTACCATAAAATAATATTCGTTCTGGTTAGGGTAGCGGCTGATGTAAGGGAAGGAATACAGGATAATGACGGCGCTTATGAAAGAGGATACGCCGGCCATGAATACCGCAAGGCAATCGGCGGCTAAAACAAGGTTAATCCCCAGCGGCAGGGATATGCTGAAGGCGACCGTTTCTCCTGCCATTGCCCGCGGGATTAAACTCAGTGAAAAAATAAAAGACGCCGCCACAACGGCGAACGCCATAAGGTTCCTGAGGCGTCCTGATATACGGCCTGCCAGCGGCAGGAAAAATGAACCGGCCAACGGAAGAAAAACCGCAAACAGCATAGGATATAGGGTATTCATAAAAATAAAAGCCCTACCTTCATTAAAAGGTGGGCCCATTTCTGCATTGAAATCCCCGCCTGAACTTTAGTAGTTATTTTAACACAAAAAACATATTTTTCAATATTTTTAAAAGGCGCAGATAACCCTTATACCGGCCACTACCTCGGTGCTCAGTGTCCTGTCCGCATCGGGGTTATGGACAACCTGGATGTTGGGGGTAAAAACCAAAAAATGGTTAAAATCGTAACTGTAATAGACCTCCCAGAGCGTCTCGGCAGATGCGGTACCCGCTCCATTGTAGAGGCGATAATCCTTTCCGGTAATGGACTGCGCTACTGCCGCCCCAAGGCAATCGTATTTACGTCCCGCAAAAGGCTCCGTAAGCTGCCCGCCGACTGACCAGAAATATTGAATATCCCTTACCTTGGGGTTCTGGAATCCGTAACGCGCAAATAAGCTAATGCGCCTGGTTATCTGCTGGTCAAAACTCAAGGCAAAGCCCGCAGTGTCGTTCTTGCTCGCTGACTCATCGACATACTCAAGTCTATCGTGCGTCAGGTGAAAGATAAAACGATAGTTTCCCTGGAGTTGCCTGAATACCGGCGAGAATCCAAGCTCAGTGATAAAAAATTGGCTGTTAAAACCGTCGCCTAAGCCGGTTTTAGTAACGGATGCCTCGGCCGTAGCCGCGGCTGTCTCTAGATAAACCCAGGCATAAGGTTGGAATTTTAGTACCGCGCCGAGCCCCTTGGAAGGAAAAGGTATGGCAACATTATTAACGAGGACGCATGAGAGGAATTGCGTATCCCCGTCTTCTGCCACAGCATTACCGTCAAACCAGTCCGAGGTATCAAGCTTGCCCGCCAGCAACAGCCCCTTCTCTGAACAGAAATTCTGCTCCAGGTATAACTGCGGAATATAGAAGTCGACGTTATCCCCGGAATTAGTGTTAAAAACAGAAAAGGTAGGCAGAAATTTATCTACGCCCTTGCCGCGGTCGGTCTCCAGTTCGGCGTTAAGGGCTGCACCGGGCCAGAGCCGCTGCACAACCTCCAGATTCCAGTAAACCACCTCTGCGCTTCTGCCCTTGTCGTTCTTGGCTGAAAGTATAAATTGCCTGTCGTAATGAAAAAGGAAGCCGAGGTAAGTGCCGTATCTATCGGCGAACTCCTGGCGGGACTTATCAAGCTTTTTCAACCACTCCTCGGAGGGAGCAGCCTCAATCTTCTCCGCCTCCTCTTCGCTTACCTCCGCCGGAGGCAGGGAGGCATAAGAGATGTCCCATTTAAAAAATGATAGCGTCAGCGATACAAGGAAGATGCTTGATACGGCAGAGAATTTCATTTTATGCTGAAAATTCTTTGCTGCCAAAATGATATTATTTCCTAAGCCGCCCTGCTATCTTCTCTGAATCCTTTCCCGCCGAGCCCGCTTCTAAGAATCCTGGCAAAGCAGAATAATGCCAGAATTAGAATGAACCCCCAGGAGAAAAGCATGAATAACAAACCGGACAGCCGCATAAAACCCTTTCCCTATAGATAAACAATGTCTAGCTCGTGATCTAAAGCAAGGAATAAAAGCAGGTAATCCCTGAGATGGCGGGTCAAAAGGAAATTATTCCTGACATGCTCTCTGCCGTTTTCACCAAGTTTCTTTGCGTATTCCGGGCTGTTCAAAAGCTGCTTAAGCGCAAAGGCAGCGCCGTCTATGGAATGGCAAAGAAGGCCTGAATACTTATGTTTTATCTGAAGAGGTATCCCCCCGACGTTAGAGGCAACCACTGGCTTGGCCTTCCAAAGCGCTTCTGAGACAGTGAGGCCAAAACCCTCCTTCAGAGACTTCTGTAGTATAATGGTTGAGGCCCGCTGCAGGGCATTGATCTCGATATCATTCTGGGGAAGCAGCAGGATGTGGATATCGCGGTCATCCTTGGCCTTTTCCTTAACCTCATCCAGGACCTTCGCCCCCTCCGGGTCATCGTCTGCCGCGCCTCCGGCAAGGATAAGCTGGCAATCAATATACCTCTTTACCTTCTGGTAGGCCTCGATTACCCCTATGGGGTCTTTCAGGCGGTCAAAACGCGAAATCTGGGTAATAATCGGCTTATTGCGCTGGATATTATATTTTTTTAAAACCGAGCCGATCTCATCCTGCGGCAATTCCCGGTTTTTATCGCTTAGGGGGTCGATAGAAGGAGAAATCAGAAACTGCCTTATAGGCAGGAGCCTCTGCGAGAATCCCGGAGCCGAAAAAACAGCGGCATCGTAATCGGCAATAAAATCCCTCAGGAAAACCCAGGCCTTCTGGGAAGGGTTTGATACGTCGATATGGCAGCGCCATATCCATTTATTGCCGGACTTCTTTTTTATCATGGCTATCGGCTGCGGGTCATGCACAAAGACTATGTCTCCGGAGATGTTTATCTCTTCGATGTTGCTGTTGCTGGTCTCCATAAATATCTCGAAATCCCGCGGCGTCAATATCTCCTGCCTGCCGTGGAGGGCATTATGGATTTTCTTGGTCGCTTCAAAAAACTGGCCGCCTCCTTTTATAAGGTCCCATCTGGTATCAACCCCCAACTCGCGTAAAAGGGGCACCATCCGGTTTAATATCTCGGCAACGCCTCCCCCGACCGAGGTAGAGTTAATATGCTGTATGACCTTGCCTTTAAGCCTCTCTGCCAGGAGTTTCAAATCATCTATAACGGATTGGCCTACGATCGGGATATATTCTTCTATCTTTACCATGTATCAGCCGAACCTCTCCTCTATAATGCCGATGATCGTCCTTCTTAAGTCCTCCAGGGTGCGGGTGTAAGGGTCAAGACCAGATATCCTATCAGCCAGTTCGCGGTCTCCGATGGAAGTTTCTATCCAGTTGGAGAAGTCGTTCGTTTTTTTCTCGAGCCTCAGCCGCGCCTCAAAGATATGGAAATAGATAGAGTCTATGGTTATCTTCTTAAGAACCTCCGTAAACTCGGCCAGGTCGGAGACGACGTAATTGGTCGGCAGGATAAAGCTCACGCATTTTATAAAATGGAACTCATCCTCCGGATGGGAGAATTTCAGTTTTGCCAGAGAATTATCATTCAGGTATTCCTCGATGGTTGCGGCGATTTCGTCCCTTAAGGCGCGGATAGTCGAATACTGTATGGTATCTATGCTGGCCAGCTTCTCCCCGAGCTCGTCTTCGCCAAGGACATCCGCTACCCAATATGCAAAATCATTGGGCGGCTCCGGAGAAAGATACTGGTGCTGCTGAAGAAACCTATGGGTATGGTAGTAGATACAGGAACCCGGGACATTCTTGATAATATCCAGAAGCTGGGTCAGGGTAGTCGCCCTCAACCCCGTCAATTCCGAAAGGTGCAGGCGGGTATAAAACCGAAACGGCTCTTTGGCTTTTATCAGTTCTTTCATATCTCTAACGGTCCTCTAAAAGCATCTTTAAAAATCTGCGCATTTCGCTGTGGTCCCTTACATAATAACCGGCGGCGGACGGCCTGCTGTTGCCTACGAGGATAGTCAGCCCTTTCCTTTTTAGGGCGCGAAAGGCATCCTCGTCAGTAAGGTCATCCCCCGCGTAAACCGGGACAATCCCGCCGTCCTTTGCCGCAAAGGATTCCCTCGCCAGGAGCCAGAGGACAATCTTTCCTTTATCCCATTCCATGGCCGGCCTAACCTCAAATACCTTCTTGCCTCGATTGACCATTATCTTGCCTTTGAGGCGGTGCGGGAGGATGGCATCCCGAAAAATCCTCCTAAGGGCCGAGAGTTGCCGCGGCGCTACCAGGCGGTAATGCAGGCTCAACGATAACCCTTTATCTTCCAGCAGCGCGCCCTTGATTGCGGCTGACCCCTTTGCCAACTCGCTTTTTATGCTTCGTATTAAAGTCTTATATCCGGCAGAAACCAACGGTTCAAACTTAATCCTCGGACCCTCGATCTCCAACCCGTGGTTTCCGGAATAGATGACGTTTTGTAATCCTATCTTTTCTTTGATATCCGCCAGCGACCTGCCGCTTATGAACGCCAGCTTAAACCTGGGTTCAGCCGACAGCTCCCTAAGCAGCTCTTTTGTTTCGGCTGGCAAGGATGCCGCCTCCGGCCTTTCGACAATCGGAGCCAGGGTACCGTCAAAATCAAGAAAAATAAAGAGCGGCCTCCCTCCTATTTTTTCTTGGACGTCGTTCCATTTATCAAAAAGGTATTCCATATCTCAAATGCAAATTTTTTAAATTTCAGGCCTTCTTCAGGGAAACGAGCTCCGTAATGATGCTGCCTGCCCACTTATATATATTATTATCCCTGATGATGCTGCGCATGTTTTCCATGCGTTTCTTTTTCTCATCCGGAGGCAATTCTATCGTAAACTTTATGGCATCGGCGAACTCCTCGATGGCATAGGGGTTTATCAAAACCGCATCGGTCAATTCCCTGGCTGCGCCGGTAAACCTGCTCAAGATGAGGGCACCGCTTGAATCTGTCTTGGAAGCGACATATTCCTTGGCTACCAGGTTCATCCCATCGTGCAGGGAGCTGACAATGCATAAATCCGCCAGCATATAATACGGCCTGATCTCCTCCGGTGAAAAATACCTCTTTAGATATACTATCGGCTTCCATTCGCTGCTGGAGTATTTCCAGTTCTTGTTCTCTACCAGCTCGTCAATCTCTCCGGTTAATTCATGGTAGCGTTTTATGTGGGTGCGGCTGGGCGCGGCCAGCTGGATAAACACGAATTTTTCGCGGTACTCCGGGTATTTCTCCAGGAACCGGTCAATGGCCAGTATGCGCTCGATGATGCCCTTGGTGTAATCGATCCTGTCCACCCCCACTGCCACAATCTTGCCTTCCAGCTGGAACTCCTCGCGGATCCTGTTGAGGCGGTTGTTTTCTTCGGCGGAAAGGCTAACGGAGAGATAACCGTCAACGCTGATGGAAAATGCCCTCACCAGCGTTTCCTTGTTGCTCCTTACGACGCTGAATTTCTCGGTATCAACGCGGCACTCAATCAGACGGTTAGTGGTATCAAGGAAGTTATTGCAGTGGAACTGCACGTGAAAGCCTATCATGTCGCAGGCAAGCATGCCTTCCAGTATCTGTCTCTGGTAGGGGCATATCGCGAAGACCTCCGGATTAGGCCAGGGGATATGCCAGAACAAGGCAACGGTCGCGTCAGGCCTCTTCTCCTTAATCATCTTTCCAAGCAGGGTAAAATGATAATCCTGGATAAACACAAAGGGGGCATTGACAGGAAGCTCCTCCAGGATATTATCGGCAAACTTCTGGTTGACCTCCTTGTACATCTGCCAGTCTGATTCCCGGAATATCGGGCGGGTATGCGTAACATGGCAGAGCGGCCATAAACCCTCGTTGGAAAACCCGTAATAATAGCCATCCTCCTCTTCCTTTGTAAGCCATACCCTTTTTAAGATATAGCGGTTATCCTTCGGTGGGACCCCGAGCTTGTTTTTGGAATTCACGAATCTTCTGTCTGCCTCGGCGCTGCCGTGGGCAATCCAAGTCCCGCCGCAGGCGCGCAATATCGGGTCAATTGCGGTGACGACACCGCTTGCGGGGCGCACGCACCTGGGCTTACCGGTATCATCGTCTATTATATGCATATAAGGTTCCCTGTTGGAAACCACGAAGAATGCGTTCTCCCCCAGCTTGGCGCGGATGAGGTTCCTCAATTTATCCTCTGTCCAGAGGTCTTCCTTCTGAAATTTCTCATGCGCCTCTTCGCTTACCACTTTGCGCGCGACCCGAAGGCCCAGGGCTACCTGTTCTACCTCGCTGACAAGCTTGCCAAACTCGCCTTTTTCTTCGAATGGCCGCAGCTTATCAATATCTCCGCGCTGGAAATGCATAAACCATTGCGTAAGCCGGCGCATGGGCAGAATAAAAATCTGCCTCTGGATTAAGAAAACAGCCGCGGTTATCAACAATATGAGCGCAGCCAAAGTAATACTGAACCTCTTCCACAGTTCCACCATGGTGGTAAAAAGATACGAGGTATCGTAGATCACCTCGGCCAGCCCCAAAACATTACCCTCCTCATCCAGCACCGGGAGAATATAACTGTAAACGGTATTATCCCCGTATTTTTCCAATGCCCCCCGCGGGCTCTTGGTAGCCAGGATATCATTGATATAAGGTTTGCCCTTTTTACTCCAGCCTGAAAACCTCTGGGTGATAGCAAGGATATCGCCGTTTTTATCGTAGATAACGCACCCCTGCAAGCGCTCCCGGCGCTGAAAACTCTCAACCTGGCGGTTGGCGCCTTTGCGGTCATTGTTTATAAGGATATACCTAACGTGGGATTCCTGGGCCTCGTCTACCGCCTTGGCCTTCATCTTGAGGTCATCCATCATCTTATCTTCGGTAGAGCGTATTTGCCAGATGCCAAAAACGCTAAAAACCAGCGTTACGATAATAAGAATGGGTAAAACCAAAAAAATAGCCCGTTTCACTTTTCCTTCTCCTGCGCATAGTTTATCGCCCTTATCGGATACGGTATGACTATGCCCTCCCTGGCATAGCGCTCCTGCAGCCTCTTGATGAATTCGTGTTTAACCAGATACTGATCCACGAATTCCTTTACCCTTAATATTACGGTGAGGTTAATGCTGAAATCGCTGAAAGAACCGTAACGTATAAACGGCTCAAATTCCGGCGCGCCTCCGGTAACCTCGGTTAACACCTGCTTGGCTACCTCGCAGGTAACGCGTTCCACCTTTTTCAGGTCGCTGTTATAATGCACCCCGAGGTTGACCAGAACCGCCATCTCTTTATCAGGCAGGTAATAATTCGTAATAATGGCCTTGGTCAACTTTTCGTTTGGAACAAGTATGATATTATTAGGCAGCATCTTTATCTTTGTCGTGCGCCAGTTTATATCGGTAACGTAGCCCTCGTCCCCGGAATCCAATCTTATATAATCACCTACCCTTATCTGCTTGGATAAGATGATATAGAAACCCGAGAAGAGGTTGGAAAGGGTATCCTGAAGAGCAAGGGCGACTGCCAGTCCTCCCACGCCCAGGGTAGCCAGGATCGGCGCGATAGAAATCCCCAGACTGTTTAAAATAACCATGATGCCGACGGCGAATATGATAAGGCGCGCGACGTTCTGGGTAAGCGATGTGATGGGCATGGCCGACTGCAGTTTTATCGAATAGCTCTTGATGAGGTTACCGGCGATATTTGCCAGGACCGCCGTTACCACCAGAATACCCAGGACAAAAAGCACCCTATCTACGGTCTGGGTAAAATCCTGAGGCAGCCTCGAAGCATCCATGCCGAAATAAACGCCTAATATCAGGACTAAAAGCATAAAGGGTTTTTTGAGGGCTGCAATGATGATATCGTCGACCTTGCTACTGGTGTTTTGGGACCACCTGACAAGGCGGCTGAAGACTATCCTCCTTAAGAGATAACCGATTAACATAGTTGCCGCCAATATCGCAAGCGGAACAAGCAAATCCCTGGTATTAGCCGGTAATGAATTAAGCCATAGATTCATCTTACGGTTCTCCTGGTTATGGTTTTCTTAACTTTCTCCATAAAAAGCATATAATCTTTTTATACTACAGCGGCATCCGCTGTCAAGGTCTTTTAAGAGTTACCTAAAAATCAGGTGAAACAAAAATCCTATAAAACCGTAGATTGCGTTCTGCATAAATACTATTACGGGATTAAGCAACCCCGTAAAAAGCAGGAATATCAGGATAAAAAATCCGTAAGGCTCCAGCCTCGCAAGGCCCTGCTGGGCATCCTCGGGAAGAAAAGCCATCAGGATCCTGGAGCCGTCAAGCGGCGGGATAGGTATAAGATTGAACGCCCCCAGGATTATGTTTATCCTCACCACAATCGAAAGGGCGGTGTAGAGGCCTGGATTGGAGCCTACCGCGTGAAACTGCAATAAAAACAAGGCAACTGTCGCTATCAGAATATTCGTGGCACATCCTGCCAGGGAAACGCATATCAACCCGAGGCGGGTATTCTTAAGCCTGTAGTAATCTACCGGAACCGGCTTTGCCCAGCCAAAACCCACCAGGAAAAGCATGAGGGTGCCGAGGGGGTCGAGGTGCGAAAGCGGATTAAGAGTCAGGCGGCCGTAGTGCCTGGCGGTATCGTCCCCAAAAAAGTGCGCCATCCAACCGTGGGCCACTTCGTGCGCAATCACGGAATAAAGAAGCAACGCCGCCAATACGATAAAGAGCTGCGGGTTGCTGAACAGCAATGATATCAAACCCATCCCCTACTCCTTTTTATGCATGGTTGTCAATGATAATCCGAAAGGTTCTTTTTTGCCTTTCTTTAAAAAACCGCTCGTAAACCTGATGATATCGCGCATCATCCTGACCGACTCTACCGGATACTTACCTACCGCTGTCTCCGCGGATAACATCAGGTAATCGGAACCGTCGAGCACCGCGTTGGCTACGTCGCTTGCCTCCGCGCGCGTAGGCCTCTGGTGTTCGGTCATACTCTCCAGCATCTGGGTTGCGGTAATCACGAACTTGCCTTTCAGGTTGCATTTCCTGATAATAATCTTCTGCAGGATGGGGATCTCGTATACGGGCACCGATACCCCCAGATCGCCGCGCGCCACAATAATGCCGTCGGCAACCTCGATAATCTCATCGATATTCTCCAGGCCCTGCCGGTTCTCGATCTTGGCTATTATTTTGTGCCCGAAGGGACCGGACTTTATATAATCCCTAAGCTCTAATATGTCGTTTTTGCCCCTTACGAATGACTGCGCTATAAAATCCACCCTGTTGGCCATGCCGAAATCCAGGTCCATCTTGTCCTTATCGGTGAGCCCCTTAAAACTTAATGCGGCCTCGGGGATATTAATCCCCTTATTTTCCTTAAGCAGGCCGGGGATGACTACCTCGGTCTTGAGGTAATCCCTTGCCGATTCTTTGACAACCAGCATAATATTGCCGTCGTCTATATATATGGGGCTGCCGCGCTTTATCTCCTTCAACGGTCCTCCGTAATCAAAGGGGACTGTGTTTTTGCGCCCCGCCAGACCCCCGTTGGCTAAAAAAAGATTCTCTCCTTTCCTTAGGAAGACCGGCCTGTTTCCCGCGAGCCTGCCGATCCTTACCCTGTAGCCCTCAAGATCCTGCAATATCTTTATATTGTAGCCGTATTTTTTATTTAACCCCCTGATTGCGTCTATCCGCAGCTGGTGCTCTCCAGGTGCGCCGTGGGAAAAATTCAGCCTCGCTATCGCCATGCCGGCAAACGCCATTTTTTTTAATACGGCCGGGCTGGCGCTTGCAGGGCCAATGGTAGAGATTATCTTTGCCTCGGACATTCGGCGCGGTCTCCTTTCTTTAATCAAATGCTGCCTGCGTTTGTAAAACCTGCGCTTCCTCGGTCAAACTTTATGCCGACGTGGTCCAGGATTCTGTCAAACCTGACTTTTACAAAGTCGGTTATGACAAAAAATGCCAGGGCGTAAGCCCACACGAACCCGGCCAATCCCCACCCTATCGGTTTCATAAATACGCCGTATACCGCAAAGACGGTAGCCACAAGCTTGGTTGATTCAGCCGTCCAAAATAAGACTGCCGCAGGATAAGGGCGGCTCCAAAAAGGCTCCTCTCCTGTCCTGGCCAGATACAGGGTCATATGCCCGGCAACGGTAAGCTTAAGGAATATGAGGGTCTGGATGGCGGTGCGGTCCAGGAGCAGCACGCGCTCGCCTATCCAGAACAACAAGAAACTCGCAAATACGCCCATGATGCCGAGCATGCTTGCCAGGCTCAATACCCTGCGCATATTCCAGCTCACGGGGTCCTGGTAAAGCTTGGTATTATCGTAGGCGATCATCATGATAGGGACATCGTTTAGCAACGCCAGGAGCACTATCATTACCGCCGTCACCGGATAAAAATTGAAGACAAGGATGGAGAGCGTCATAAACAACAGCACCCTGATTGTCTCCGCCATCCGGTAGATGGTGTAGCTGTTCATGCGTTTGAATATCCTGCGGCTTTCTTTGATGGCATCGATAATCACCGATAACCCCGGTCTGGTGAGCACGATATCGGCTGCTGATTTTGCCGCATCGGTAGCGCCGCTAACCGCGATACCGGCGTCGGCTTTCTTAAGCGCCGGGGCGTCGTTGACCCCGTCTCCGGTCATACCCACGATATGGCCCCTCCTCTGCAGCTGCTCTACGATGCTGTATTTGTGCTCGGGGAAAACCTGGGCAAACCCGTCCGCCTCTTCCATCATGCGTTGAGCCTGGGCATCGGACTTATCCATAAAAGAGGACGCGGGCATGATGTTGGTCCCGAGGTTGACCTCTCTGGCAATCTCCCTGGCAACGGCAAGATGGTCACCGGTAACCATCTTGACGTCCAACCCCATCCCCTGGGCAGTCTTGATTGTCTCGGCAGAATCCTCCCGCGGCGGGTCATAAAGCGCGACAAGACCCAGGAGCTGCCAATTGCCGCTGTTGTCGGTTTTGGCCACGCCAAGGCTGCGGTACCCTTTTGCCGCAAAATCGTCCACGCAACTCTCAACCTCATCCGCGACATTTTCCTTATTAGACACCAGAGACAGGATAATCTGCGGCGCTCCTTTAGCTACCTTAAAACGCCTCCCGCCGGAATCCTCGATAGTTGCCTCGGTGCGTTTTGCAACCGGGTCAAAAGGCTTGAATTCAAGTGCTTTATATCCCGTCAGAGAAACGATAACCTCTTTGTCTAACTTTGCCCTGGCAATAATGGTATTATCGATAGGATCCTCATCCTCCTGCCGCGATGCTAAAACTCCCGCCAGAAGGACGTCGTTGTCTTTAAATCCTCCGAAGGGCTTTATTTCCCTGACGCTAAGTTCGTTTTTCGTAATGGTGCCGGTCTTGTCCGAACAGAGCACATCTACGCCGGCCATCTCTTCGATGGCAACGAGCTTGCTTACGATCGCTTCCTTGCGTGCAAGCGCCACTGCTCCTACTGCCATGGTTACCGTAAGCACCGCAGGCAAGGCTACGGGTATAGAAGCAACCACGAGGATTAATGCGAACTGGAGTATCTTGAGTATCTGCTCGTGGCGGAAGAGTGCCACGATAAAGATAAGACCTACCAGCGCCACTGCAAGGACGATGAGATAATCCCCTATCTTTATCACCGCCTTCTGGAAATGGCTGTGCTTTTTGGCCTCGGCAACAAGCTTAGTGGTCTTGCCGAAATAGGTATTCATGCCGGTTGCAACCACCAGGGCGTCCATTTCACCCTGGCGGGCGATTGAGCTGGAATAAGCGATATCGCCGGCGTGCTTTTCTACGGGAAGGGATTCTCCGGTAAGCGCCGCCTGGTCAACCAACAGATACTGCCCCTCCGTAAGCTTGATGTCGGCCGGTATGATATCCCCCAGGCGCATACGTATTACGTCTCCCGGAACAAGCTCGCTGGCAGCAATATCGGACCATCTCCCGTCGCGCAGCACCCGCGCCTTAAGCGCCAGCCTTTTCTTCAATAATTCAATGGCGTTGTCGGCCTTGTACTCCTGCCAGAATCCTACTATGGAATTCACCAGGAGCATCGCAAAGATAATCCAGAAATCCTGCCACTGGCGGGTAACCGCTGAAAGCACGGCGGCGGTCTCTATCATCCATGGGATAGGACCCCAAAAATACCTAAGGAACTTAACAAAAGGGTTGGCCCTCTTTTCGATTATCTCGTTAAGGCCGTATTGCTTAAGCCTCCTGCCTGCTTCATCAGAAGACAAACCGCGCCTGCCTGAAGAAAGATTATCCACGTTATCCCGGGCGTTCATGAATGCCCTCCCCTTATAAAAATCCGACTAATCCGGCCTGCGGCGGCGCAGGGATTCATGCAACTCCTCCTCTATCTTCCTGCGCTCGTCTATCTCAAGATGCAGCTGCCTGTTGATTATATTCAGAGCCGCCTGCGATAACGCGGACTCATCCTGCTTCTTGCGGACCCTGTATAAAGAAACCCCAAGTATAACTAAAATCAACAATATCGATCCGCTGAAGATAAGGTTATTCAACGCATTCCTGTTGATGGGCCCTGATATCAAGCGATAATCCATCATCAACGCGATAGACCAGGTGTGCGAACCGATGTTGACCGGGGCAAAAGCAATTAATATCCTTTTGACCCCGGCTGTCTTGCCGCCCGGAGAAAGGTATAGCATATCCGTGCCTTCCTCTCCGGCAAGCATCCTTTCGATAATATGCTCTGAGCGACGTCGCTCCTCTTCGCCTGGGATATCGTTAATTATAACTCTGACGCTCTTGCCTAAATAACTCCTATCGCGGTAACTGAGTAAAGTCTTTTCGTTGTCTATCATAAATGCGCGCCGCTCTTCCGCCTGGTTGAGATGCTCAAGCAGCCTGTCTATCCTGCTGACCAGGATATCGGCGCGCAGCAGGCCGATAGACCTGCCTTCTTCCGTCACGGGATAGAGATCGGCTATCGCCAACTCGCCGGAAGCTAACCTGAAAACGCTGCTGGCGTATGGCCGGCCTTCCTCGAGCGTACGTCTTAGCGCGGGCGCCTCTGAGAAGTCCCTGCCTATCATTTCTTCCTTTGCAGGGTCGACATCGACAATCACGCCTTTAGCGTTAATCAGATAAAGCGAATCTACCAACTCCTCGACATCCTTGTAAGAACCCTCCAGGTACTCCCGATATTTCTTCCATTCATCCCTGCCGTATCTGCCTGCGAGCATCTGATGAACGGCGAACTCCGAAGAAAGTATCTCCAGCTCCTGATTGATGTTACCGATGTATTTTTCGATACTCTGGGCTTCGGATTTGGCGATAATCAACAGCTGCGCCTGCGCCTCCCTGACCATGGTTCTTTTAAAATCGGCATGGTTTAACCAGGCTTGATAGCAAACCACCGCTAAGACAATCGCCAAAACCGGATAAAACCATATTTTCCTGATGATATTGCGCATTTCTCCCCGCCGCATCCTGCCTTATCCCTCTACCTTTATGGCGCTGACCGGGCACTGCTGGGCAGCGTCCTTGGCGGCATCCTTTAAGGCATCCGGGACCGGATTCTTATATCCGACTGCCTTATCCCCTTCCATTCTGAATACGTCGGGACAGGTCTGGACGCATAAGCCGCAGCCTACGCAAGTGTCCGCATCGACGGAAATTCTCATAACAATCCCCCCTTCTCAATCCCCGTTACGAGTTTATTGTATTTTCCGTGGATAAGTTCCGCGTCAAACTCGCGGAATTTAGCGAGCATCTTGTCCCTCTCTTCTTTTGTAAAATAATCCATGGAGGGAATAAAAAACTGCTTGTCCTCTTTCTGGATGTGTCCGGCATAAAGCTGAACCAATCTGTCGAGAGAGTCCTTGATGTCTTCTATCGAACCGGGCTTATTCTGGAGGTAACCCAACCTGGCAGCCTCAATCTTGGCCACCATCCCCCTTGCCCGGGCATGGTCTTCTAACAAAGCGGCTAATGTCTTCTTGTGTTCCTCGGAGAGCTGTTTAGACTGGAGGTCTTTAAAAAGGAAATCCTCTTCTTTGCCGTGGTGGCACCTGTCGGCGTAAAACCTGAAGAAATCCACTGCCAGCGCGATAAAGCCCAAGTCTAGCGCAGCCCCGCCCGCTATCCTCGCATTCTCCTCTCGCAATAAAGCAACCATGCGTTCGATAAGCCTGTGCTCTATCATCAAAGGCCCTATCGGAAGCACGGCGGCCTTCGGCTTATTATCCATGCGGATTCCCCTTTGTTAGAAAACGAAGGCTCGCCTCTGGTATAATATTACGCGCGGTTGCGCTTGCGTATCGCCTATCGTCTATTTTATTATTATTTCTTCCGGGAAGAAGACTTTGACTTTGACTTGGATTTCGGACTCATCGGCTTACCGCAGCACCAAATAGTTCTTCTCGAGATGCCGCATGCGTCTACGATAACCTGCCTGCCGCAGGGGATACAAGTCAGTTTTTGGCCTTTTTTCAATTTTGCCATCTGCCCTCCCTTTTTATCGCGCTATTCTACCTTCAATTCCTTGCTGTTCTGCCATAAGCCGTGGATATTGCAGTAGCTGGAGGCGTAAATGACCCCGGGCTTGCCGGTTTTAAAGCTTAATGCTGCCTCGTGATGGGTATAGACGGAACTCGTATCCGGCCCCTGCACCGAGGCGCCGTGAGCAGAGAATTCAGTCCTCCCTATCAGGTAGGGGAATTTTTCCCCCTGAGGGTGGAAATAAATCTCAATCCAACTGATATGGTGCTCGGTCTTATTAGGATGAGCTATCTCTTTCCCTACCGCGGCAACAACCCTGATAAGCTCACCCTTCCTGGCTTTATCCGGAGCCTCTATCGCGGGGACGTGCTTCTCCGCCTTCCAGTCTGCGCTTTGAAACAGCTCTTTTAGCTCTGCCATTATGAACCCTCCCCTCACAATGATTATTTGCCGAGAAGAAGCGAAAGCTCGGTTACGTGCTCCTGCTCGTCAATGATTACATGGCGGATCTCGTGCTCCAGGGTCTCAAACTCATACTGAAGGCTCTCCTTGTTCTCTATCACCTGTTTATAAATCTCCTTGTAAAAATCGATGGCATCTTTTTCGTTGCCAAGATTGACTTCAAGGATATCTTTGGTTTCAGTTGCTTTATGGGTCTGGGCCAGGCCCATGCTCGGCTCTCCGCCGAGATAACTCGCTATGAGATTACGGAACTGCTCCTGGTGCTTGGTCTCATCGGAGGCAAGCTCTTTTAGCCTCTCGATTATCTTCTCGCCTCCAAGCCCCTTGATAAGCTCCGCGTGGGCAAGGTATTGGATCCTGGCAGCGTGCTCCAGCTCCAATGCCTGGTTAAGCTTCTTTATCAGCTCTTGCTTTATATCAGCCATTTCTTTCTCCTTTCCTGAGAGTGCATCCTTTTATATCAGCCCGAAGATATGATTCTTATTTCCTTTTTACCGCTCCTCCTTCTTGCCAGGTTATTTGTTTTACGCGGGTATCGTTTGTGCTTATTTCGGTTTTAATGCTTCTTCCGGTATTTCTCCCGAAATTTTCAAAGGACGCAACCAAAAGGTAATTTATGGTATCCCTTATCTCAGAGTTCTGGCTGGCGCTCGAATTCTCCCCTATCCAGATTATCTTTTTTTGGTTATTGGCCCTGAGGCTGGCGGCGTCAAGCACATTCAAGGTAAGAGAAGAAGTGAACACCGTAATCCGATAAGGAACATAGGTGGTATAACCGGGTAGGTTTATGATTGAGGTGCTGGTCTTGCCGCTGGACTTATAGGTCTGGACAGTTTCAGTCTGGCCTGCCTGAAAAACAGGCCTGAGCTCCGTCGCCCTTCTGCCGGAGCTTACCGAATAGCTAAAACTAAGGTAAAAATCCGCCTTCTCGTAAGAGGCTATCTTGTAGCCGCTCTCAACAAGCAGCTTCTCTATCTTGGCTTTGATTTCATTATCAAGGATGGGGTTATTTTCGTTCTTATTCGCCAGGACGCAAAAAGATGCCCCGGCGGGGATGGGATCCGGAGTCTCGGTGATATCGAGGTAATCATTGACCGTAACCGCATAATAGCTCGCGCAGCCGGATAAAAAGAGAAGCGACAGGAAAAACGTCAATACTATCTTTACCTTATGCATCCTTTTTCCCGCCTCAGAAGTTGGCCAGATTAACCCGCCAGTCTGGCTTATTTAACTTATTATTGAAATCCGGATGATGACTGTTGAGCCATTTATTGAAGTCTTTGACATCGTTGAATCTTTCATCTACGGTGCCGTTGTAATCTTCGTCCACCTCGGCGGACTCGAATTTCCCGCCTTTAATGTGCACCGTTACGTCTGGCTTGCCGTCATAATTGGTGTCGGCTTCAATCTTGGATATGTATTCCCCGTCCTTATAATAGGTTACGTCCGGTTTGCCGTCCTTATTTACGTCGGATGTCCCGGCTACCGTCATCTGCTGCCTGGGAGTAATATGCGAACACCCCAGATTGACGCTCAAAAGAAAAAACGCTAACGCCATAAAGAACCACGCGACGCTATCTTTCATAATCATCCTCCTTCTTCCGGAAGCTTTATTATATCACTCTTTCAACCGATGTTAAACGATTTTTCGAAGCGCAAAGCGGAGAGGTTCTCCTCTCTCTGGAGTAAAAACGCTTTCCCGGCTGTCCGGGAAAGCGTTCCCGTTTTCCTGTTAGAAACTGCCGGTTGTATCGTCTATTACCCGGGAGGCAAAAAATGAAAAACTCTCATACCTGCATAACAAACTGGCCGCAGGAAGACCGGCCGCGCGAAAAACTACTGCGGCAGGGAGAACATACCCTCAGCGACTCCGAGCTCCTCGCTATAATCATCCGCTGCGGCACAAGGGGATTCAGCGCCGTAGACCTGGCGAGGAAGATTCTTCATAAATTCAAAACATTCCGCAATCTCTCGCATACCGACCCCGCGTCATGGGAGGAATTCAGGGGAGCGGGGCTCGGAGACGCAAAGATTATCCAGATAAAAGCAGCGATAGAAATCGGAAGGCGGTTTAAGGAAAGAGAAATAAAGACTTACCGGCCCAGGATAGAATCTTCGGCAGATGCGGCCGAAATCATGATGCCGAGGATGCGAGACCTGAAAAAAGAAATATTCAAGGTAATATTGCTGGACTCCGGGGCGCGGATTATCGAGGTTGCCGAGGTCGCGGAAGGCACGGTAAACCTGGTAAAGCCGATCTTACGGGAGATCTGCCATAAGGCGCTGCAAAACTTTGCCCCCTCCCTGATATGCGTTCATAATCATCCTTCGGGAAACCCCGCGCCCAGCCCGGAAGACAAAAAATTCACCCGCGAGCTCATAAAGGCGGGAGAAATCCTTTCCATAAAAGCGCTCGACCACATCATTATAGGTAACGACGATTATTTCAGCTTTTCCGATGCAGGGATTATCTAGGGGTTATTTCTGAATGGCTATTCGAAGAAAAAATCAATCTTCTTTTTGTAGAGGCGGGCGAATTCCTTCAGCTGGACGGTATCGATGCGCCGCTGTCCTGATTCGATTTTAGAGACGTAAGACTGGGTACGGCCCAGCTTCCTGGCGGCGTCAACCTGCCTTAATTTTACATTACGGCGCGCCTTCACGAGTTTAGCTACCAGGCGCTTATGACTTTCAGTAAAAATCGTCTTATTCATCTGATTATAAACCGCGCCTTTTCCTTGACAATAAGCGCTACCATGATATATTAAATTATCCGATATTCCAAAACGGAATACCACTAAAGCAGAAACACTTTCCAACCCAATCGTGAAACGTTTTCCTTCCCATTCGGGAAAGTGTCTCACAAAAGGGACACTTTACGAACGACTCCAGACCCACCCTGGCTTTTTGAAAGATTTATTCTAAAAGAGCGATTTTTGTAATATAATTAAACTATGTTTCCATCTATCAGCCATATCCTCACCCAATTCTCATTTTTCCATCTAAACATCCTCTTCCTCCTGGGATTAGCCCTATTTGGCGGGACTATCGGAGGCCGTATCTTCCAGAAATTACAAATCCCCCAAGTCGTAGGTTATATCGCCATAGGCATTTTAATCGGGATATCGGGACTCAAGATTATCGACCGCGAAGTGCTCTCCACGCTGCAGCCACTCAATTATTTTGCGCTGGGCCTCATCGGCTTCATGATAGGAAGAGAACTTAAAAAAGAGGTTTTCATCAAACACGGGACAAAACTCATCAATGTCCTGCTCTACGAAGGAATAACTGCTTTTATCCTGGTTTCCATACTTGTAAGCATCCTGGGGTTCTTTATCCTCGGCGACTGGAAACTGGCGTGCGCGTTGGGGCTCCTGCTCGGAGCTATCTCTTCCGCTACCGCGCCGGCAGCCACTACCGATGTGCTATGGGAATACAGGACACGCGGACCGCTGACCACAACAGTATTAAGCATCGTCGCTTTAGATGACGGGTTGGCGCTCCTGCTCTTCGCTTTTGCATCGAGTATCGCCTTCAACCTGACGGGCCACGCCTCAAGCAGCATATTTGAGCTCTTCAGACACCCCTTATATGAAATCGGCGGCTCCTTATTAATAGGTTCGCTTTCAGGGTGGCTGCTGATAAAAATACTCAAGCGCTATCCCCAGCGGGAGAAAATACTCGCCTTCTCCATAGGTACCGTATTGCTTACGCTCGGGCTGGCTTCTGCGTTCGGGATGGACATGCTCCTGGCTGCCATGATACTGGGAGCGGTAAGCGTTAACTACGCTCCGAAGGCAAGCGCGAAGATGTTCGAGGTAGTCGACAGCTTTACGCCTCCCATCTACATCCTCTTTTTCGTGCTGGTAGGCGCAAAGCTCGACATCACCAAAATATCCCTGCCCATACTCTTTCTGGCCTTTGTCTACCTGCTCGGAAGGAGTTTCGGCAAGGGTATCGGCGCAAGCCTGGGCGCGCGCATCTCAAGGATGCCGAAATCAGTGCAGAACTACCTGCCATTATGCCTTTTTAGCCAAGCGGGCGTGGCAATAGGCTTATCAATCGTAGCTGCGCAGGCATTCCCAGACCAGATAGGCAATACCATCATTATCGTTATAACCGTGACCACCTTCGTAGTGCAGATTATCGGCCCCCCCCTTACCAAACTGGCAGTGGTCAAAGCAAAGGAGACCGGCCTCAATATTACCGAAGAAGACCTCATCCATAAGCTCAAGGTCGGGGAGGTCATGGATACGGGGTACCCCGTAATTTACGAGAATATGAAACTCGAGGAGATTCTGAAGATTTTCGGGGAAAGCACTAATTTTTATTATCCGGTAGTAACCAAGGGGGGCCTGCTGCGCGGGATAATAAGCGTAGATGACATCAGGAATGCTTTTGCAACCTCCGGGCTCAACGACTTAGTGGTTGCCGTTGACCTTATGGAGCCTTCAACAACTGCCGTTAGCGCCGACTCCAGTCTCTCCGTTGCAAAAGAACTCTTAGACAATCACCTGGAATATCTTCCGGTGGTCGATAAAAACAACAAACTCCGGGGATTCCTGGAGGTTAGGATGCTCAATAAGATAATCTCAAAGAAGATTATAGAATTTCAAGGCCGGATAAAATCGCTGGATGACTCTCTATAAAAATTGCGCTTCTTAAGAACCGGTTCAGTTCTGCGCCGAAGCCTCTCCCTTTTTCGTATCCTGATTCGCCAACGATACCAATTCCTCCGCGATATCCTTGCTTAACGAAGTTACGACGACATTCAGCGCCTGGACTAAACCCGGGTAGCTCTGCGGCACAATCGGCTGCCGTATCTGGACCCTTTTCGTAAAAACCATTTGTTTGCTCTCCAGGTCAAGGACCGAACACTGCGCCACAAAAGATAAATCCTTATCAAGCTCGCTATCCAGCCGGATAACATTCACAACCACCTGATACTTTACCGGGATAAGCAGGTTCCACGGGAACATCTCGGTGGTCGCCCCAGGAAGCAGCACTGCCAGGTTCTCGTAAATCAGGCGGTTAATGCCGAAATCAAGCTGCTCTCCCCAACGGTCAAACTCGGCAAAGTTAAGCATCTTTTTCTTATCCTGGGTCACAATCTGGGGGCGGTTTAAGTATTCCGGGATTTTAACCGGGCCTATCCCGATAATTACATCAGGGGGGATATCGGCTTTCCCCGTCACATCCCCCTTGGCTGTGGCGCTGAGCGTATAAAATCGCGGGTTGGGGCTCTTCGGTATCGATATACATCCCCCCAAAGCCAAAGAGAAAACCAGGGCTGCCGTCACCATGCCATATAACAATGAGGATTTTTTCATCTTATTCTCCTTTGCGGCTATTTAGAGACCTCTTTGCCTTTTAAGAGCGCCTCGGGGTGCATCTCAAGATATTCGACGAAGAGGCGTATGGAGCGCGCTGCCTGCGTCACCTCCTGCACCACGTTGCTTAACCCGTAGAACCCCTCCGAATTCACCAGCTTATTAATCCCTGCCACCGCCTGATTTAAATTCTCGGAGATTTCCTTGACCGGTATCTCGTTCATGACCTCAAAGATGTCCGGTGATATAGGCAGCACCGGCAGTTCAGGGTACTTTTTGATAATGCCGTAGGTCTTCGTTTCCTTGTCCGGATAAAAATCAAAGGCAATCATGAGCTGCCCGGTTATGAAATTCTGTATCTCTAGCTTCGCCCTCAAGCCCTGCTTAATCAAAAGCGCGTAATCCGTATAACCCAGCTCCTCCGGAAACCCCTTTACGCGCGCAAGCTCCACGTCGATAATTACGGGGATGAGCACGCCCTTTGTCATGGGGTCATAAATGAGGCTGATGGAGCTGACATTTCCTATCTTGACGCCCTTGAAAATAACCGGCGCCCCCACCGAAAGCCCCTTGACCGAGTCGCTAAAGAAAAGGACGTATCTGTCGGTATTCTTAAAGAGACTACCTGAGCCGAAAACGAGTATCGCTATCATCAGTAGCGCTACCGCGCCCACCACAAACATGCCAATCGCCGTTTTATCAACTTTTCTCTTCATCGCGCGACTCCCTGCCTCTCTCCCCTTGTCAGAAACCGGATGACACGGGGGTTCTTGGAATTATTCAATAAATCCCTGGGGTTGCCTGAGGCAACCATGGTCTTAGTCTCCGAGTCAAGGAATATGGAATTATTCCCCACCGCAAAGATACTTGCGAGCTCATGGGTGACTACCACGATAGTAGCCCCCAGCGTATCCCTGAGCTGGATAATCAAATCATCGAGCATGCGGGCACTCGGCGGGTCAAGGCCTGCAGAAGGCTCGTCGAAAAAAATAATATCCGGGTCGAGGGCGATGGCGCGCGCCAGCCCGGCCCGTTTACGCATCCCGCCGCTTAGCTCGGAAGGGTAGAAATCAGCGTAGCCTGCCAACCCCACCAGGGCAAGCTTCAGTTCCGCCACTTCCCTTATCTGCTCGGGGCTTAATCTCGAATAAAGCTCCAGCGGCAGCGCCACGTTCTCGCCCAGCGTCAACGAGCTCCAAAGGGCTCCCCCCTGATAAAGCACCCCGAAACTGCGCATAATGTTCTGCTGCTTGGCGTCATCCTGCTTCCAGAAATCCCTGCCGCCGTATAAAACCTCTCCCCTCGCCGGCTCTTTAAGTCCGATAAGGGCTTTTAGGAGCGTGCTCTTGCCGCATCCGCTTCCCCCCATCACTATAAAGATATCGCCTTTCTGCACCTTAAAGTTAAGGTCGCGCATCACGACATAATCATCGTAGCTTAAGTCGAGGTTGCGCGCTTCGATAACAGCAGCCGATAGAGTCTCCATCCGGTTACACCCTTATTACCCGACAGATAAAAGTAATTATTGCGGTCGCTATCACAATGCTTGTGATGGCGCTGACTACCGCTGATGTAGTCGCTTCTCCCACGCCTGCCGCGCTCCTTTCGCATTTAATGCCGCGCAGGCATCCGGCTACCGCGATAATCACCCCGAAAACAACGCTGTGCACCAGGCCAACCCAGAGGTTGCTGAGACCAACGGCAGCCTGGGTATGATTGATATACTCCACGGGGTTTATGCCGAGAACCCCCGTGCTGATAATAAATCCCCCTAATATACCCATAAAATCGGCATAGAGGGTTAAAAGCGGCATCATAACTACTAAAGCCATGACCCGCGGCATAACCAAAAACTCAACCGGGTTGACTCCCAGGGTCCTGAAGGCGTCTATCTCTTCGTTGGTCTGCATAATCCCGAGCTCTGCGGCAAAAGAGGCGCCGGTGCGGCCCGATATCAACACGCCGGTCATCACCGCCCCCATCACGCGCACCATGGCAATCCCGACGATATCGGCGATAAAAATCTGCGCTCCGAACAACTCAAGCTGTATCGCTCCGACAAAAGCAAGGATAACGCCTACCAGCACACTTATCAGGGAAACGAGCCCCAGGGCGTCAACCCCGCATTTCTGCACGATGGCAATAAAATCCCCCCAGCGAAAATAGGCCTTCCCCCTCCAGAAACGCCCGAAGGCACAAGTTATCTCGCCTAGAAAATTGACCAGCGAGCGGCTGCTGCGCCCCAAACGCACAACCCTTTCTCCGATCCTTGATAAAAACGGCTCGCGTATTATCCCCGGCGGCTTGACCTCCGCATTTGGCTTATCCGCAAGCCGAAGGAACTGCCCTATCCCCGCAGGCAACCCTTGCCGGACAACCTCAATTTTTCTCCCACGGCATTCCTTGAAAACCTCGATCAAAAACGAAACCAGCCCGCTGTCCCAGTTTGTCATCAGGGAAACATCAATGTCAAGCCTCCTGATATCCTTATGGGTTAGAAGCTGCGAGGTGACATCGCTTATCTGCGGCAGACCGCTTGAGATCCGCCAGTCTCCGATTAGTTTAAGCAACATGGTCTGCGGCGTTGAATAATCAATCGCGAGTTTTTCCAATCATTCCACCTTTTAGATAATCCGATAAGCTCATTCTCACTTACCAAAAATTTTATCCAGGAGGCCTCCTACGGTTTCCTTGATAGAATCCTTCCCGTCTCCGGAACCGGCAGTATCGCCGATCGCCTTATCCAGGGCTTTGAAAATCTGGCTCTTTGCCTGATACGCAAGAATTTTCTTGGCGACGTATTCCGCGTCCACGCTGATTTTTAATTCCGACGCCTTGCCCGAAACCTCAATAGGGATATAAATCTGCTTATCATCGCTCAAGAGATATTCCAGCTGCGGGACTACGGAAACCATTGCGGCGGAGAGCTGCTCCGGAATAAGAAAAACCCCCTTCAATGAGAAGGAACCGTCAAAACCTGCCTCCCCCGCCCCCTTGAACAGAAACTCGTCAGCGCCAAGGGTTGCTTCTTTTATAATAACGCGCTTGCCGGAAATCACAACCGGTATATCGGCGTCAGAAATCTCCGTGTCAGTCTGGCTCAATTTATCCCTGAAGCCCCCCTGAAGACGCTCCTCTAATGCCTCCTCGAGCCCCGGTATTACCGAAATCTTATCCAGCACCGCACGCAGGATATTTATATTTTTCAGTTTTGCGTTTGAGAGCGTCACATTGCCGTTTCCCGAAAGACCGGACTCCAGCGCGGATCGGGAAAACCCCCCCCCATTCAAGTCCATCTTCATCCCCAGGGTCCCCTCAAATTTCACCGCGGACTTATCCTGCCTGATAAGCTGTTGGAGCTTCAGGTTCTGGACAAGAGCCTTAAAAACAAAATCCTGCTTACCCTGGACATCGCGGATTTTGCCTGAAAGATTAAGGGTGCCTCCTGCCAGAGATGCGGCTGCCTCATCCAACAAAATGTCTCCCGCGCTGACCTTGACGCCTACGGATAATCCGCTGACAGCAGAAGCAAGTTGCCTCAATTGTATATATCCGCCTGTCAGGGATACCGTAGCCTCAAATCCGGAGAGCCCGCTTGAACCTATCGTCAATGACGGCATGGAAAGCTTCAATCCCCCCTTAAGGAGAACCGGAAGAAGATTAGCGTTTACCATCGGGAGTGAAGAGGAAATTTTATTAAGGTCAAGCGTCGAAAGATCACTGGAAGCCTTAAGCCCCATGATGCTAGCCTGGCCCGATTTAAGGCCTATCCTGGCCTTGCCCTCTATCCTGACATTTTGCTTCGAAGAAAATAGCGCAGCCTCTGCCTGAAATGGAAAACTGTCGCTAAAGGAGGCCTTCTTTACGGACAAACCAAGATTGGTAATCTCAAGGCTTACAGCAGGCTCAAAGGAACGGTCGATATAGATTACTAATGCATTCTTGACCCTCAAGGAAGATACCAGTAGCGCCGGAGGAACTGCTGGTCTTGACGGCTTAATGGGGGGCTGACCTTTATCTTTCCTGTTTTGAGCGCCTGCCGCAGGACCGATAGTGGCGGCATTCACCAAACCCTCTTTGCTGCGGATAATAGTGATACGCGGGGAATCGATGACAACGGAAGAGATATCGATTTTTCTACGCAGGAGATAACCTAATATGTCCGCCCCCACAGATATCTCGTCTACGGAGAGAAAATCGCCTTTCTGAAAAGCGGGGTCATCCGAAATAACAAGCCCCTTGACCTTAAGGCCGATGCCATGGGCTAGGGAAAACCCAAGGCTTAATCTTTCGAAGTTTACATTGCGGTTTAAGGCGCTCTGGGCCTGGCTGATGATCTGCGGCTTGAAGCGATTGACATCAAAGACCTTGACGAAGATAGCCGCTGCCAGAAAAAACAGCAACAGGAGGATCAGGAAAGATATGCCAACGACCTTTACAATCTTCATCCGGCTTTTAGGATTAATCGTGATACGAAATCATTATACCACAAAGGAAAGAAAAATAAAAATAGACACGCTTATCGCCCTGCATTATGACGGCCGGATATCCTACGCTAAGCTCTTGTGGAACTTTAGGGTGCTCAGGATAACGACGGCCAAACCGATAATCAACAGCGGCAGAAGCTGGCTCCAGAGGATATCTATACCCACGCCTTTAAGGAATATGCCCCTGACAACCACCAGGAAATAACGCATCGGGTTAAAAATCGTAGCCCATTGGATGAACTTAGGCATGTTGGCGATGGGATAGGCGAACCCGGAAAGCAGTACCGTCGGCATATAGAAAAGGAATACCGACATCATCGCCTCCTGCTGTGTCGAAGAGATTGTGGAAATAAAAAGCCCGATCCCCAGGGTAGTAAACAAATAAATACAGGTAGAGACCAAAAGCAGCAAGATATCGCCTCGCAACGGGATATGGAACCACAGCACCCCCAGGGCGGTTACCAGGACGATCTGGACCAGCGAAATCAAAGCAAAAGGAAGGAGCTTGCCGGCAATCAGCTCTATTGACCGCAACGGGCTGACGATCAATTGCTCCATCGTCCCGATCTCCTTCTCCTTGACGATCGCCATGGAGCTCAAGAGCAGGGACATCATTGTTACGATCATCGCGATTACCCCCGGAAGGTAGTAGTTGCGCGAAATAAGGTTGCCGTTAAACCAGGCGCGGTCCTTCAAGTCCACGCTCGGGAAGGTCTCAAGCCAGCCCCGCGCTTCGATTTCCCCCTTCAACAATCTATACTGGTAATTGCTCACGATCGTATTGGCGTACCCCATCACGACCATGGCGGTATTGGAATCCGTGCCGTCAAATGCCAGCTGGATATTCGCCTCTTTGCCGGCTTTGATGTCGCGGCCGAAGCCGCGGTCAATGCGGATTACGACGCTGGCTACTCCTTTATTCAGCATCTTGTCCTGCTCTGCGTCGCTGTAAATATAATGTTCGGGGACGAAGTATTTGGAATAGGTAAAATCACGCAGCAGTTCGCGGCTTTCCTTGGTATTATCGCGGTCGTAAACCGCGGTGGGAACGTAATTAATATCCCTGTTGGCGGCGTAGCCAAAAAGGATAATCTGGATAAGCGGCGAGATGAAGATGACCGTTTTCATCCGCGGGTCGCGAAAAATCTGCCTGAACTCCTTGATCAAGATCGCCCTGACGCGCTCGAACATACCTTATGCCACCTTCTTCCTGAATCTCATGACCGCAAATGTCAACATCATTAGCGCGAATAAAAACAGGAATAGCGCTTCATCCCACATGCTATCTAAAGTACCGGCCTTCAAGAACAGTTCCCGCAGTACCACGATGTAATAACGCGCCGGAATAAAATAAGTCACTACCTGCAGCACCTGCGGCATATTGAAAATCGGGTAGATAAAACCGGAGAGGATGACCGCGGGCATCATCGTGCTCAAGGCTGCCAGCTGGCTCGCCATGAGCTGCGTGCGCGCAATGACCGAAATCCATATACCCTGCGACAGCGCCCCTGTCAGGAAGAGCATGCTTAAAAACGCAAGCAGTAAATAACTTCCGCGAAAAGGAACGCCAAAAAGAAGCCTTGCCATCACTACGCCTACCAGAAGGTCAAAAAAACCGATGGCAAAATAAGGGATGAATTTTCCGATTATGAGTTCCTGGGCCTTCACCGGGGTAGAGATCAACTGCTCCATCGTCCCCCGCTCCCATTCCCGGGCGACTGTAATGGAAGTCAACAACGCCGCAATGATCATGATAATCATGGCAATAACCCCGGGGATAATGAACCAGGTGCTCGTCAACCCCATATTGAACCAGACCCGCAGGCGGGCATCCAGGGTCTTGGGAACAGCGTATCCTTTCCTGGCAAAGGTATTAGAAAGAAGATTCACATTGTAACTTGCGACTACCGAGCGCACGTACCCCATCGCGATGGTGGCGGTATTGGCGTCGCTGCCGTCCACCAAAAGCTGCAGCGGGGCGGCCTTGCCGGATCTTAGATAATGCGAAAAGTCCTTGGGGATAATCAGGGCCATCAGGACCTTGCCGGTATCGATTAGATGCTCGATCTCGCGGTAATTATCGGCATAAGCGACGATCTGAAAATACTTGGAATTTTTGAAATTCAGAAGGAAGTCGCGCGAGAACTGGGAACGATCCTGGTCCCAGACCACGGTGCGCACGTGGTCGATATCCAGCGATAACCCGTAACCGAATACCAATAGCAGGAAGACCGGGATCGCCAACGCCAGGGCGAGCGAACGCGGGTCGCGCCGGATCTGGATAAATTCCTTTCCGGCGACAGCCCTAACTCTTCTGAGATTCAGCCTAGTCATAGTTTTCTATCGCGGAAACAAATACGTCCTCCAGCGAAGGGAGGATTTTATCGATGCTATAGCCCGGGGCTTTTTGGGCGTCCAGGTATTCCTTAAGCGCCGGGACCGCCTTGGCACTGTCATACACTACCGCATGGATCGCAGAGCCGAAAAGCGCCGCCTCCTTGACTTCTTTGGTCTTCATAATCCTCTCCAGCCAATCCTGGGCATTAGGAAGTGCAATCTCCAATACCTCGTTCTTCATGCCGCTGGTCTTCATCTCCTGGGGGCTGCCCTGAGCGATAATCGTACCGTGGTAAATCAGGACCATGCGGTCGGCATTCTCCGCTTCATCCATGTAATGCGTAGTCACAAAAACCGTAACGCCCCCGGCCGCCAGCTTCTTGATAATATCCCAGAAACTCGCCCTGGTAATCGGGTCAACCCCGGAAGTCGGCTCATCCAAAAAAATAATCTTGGGCCTATGTATTAAGGCGCAACCCAAAGCCAGGCGCTGTTTCCACCCGCCGGCAAGATTGCCGGTCAGGACGGACTCCATCCCCTCCAACCCCGCGGCGCGCACCGTCTCTTTAAAACGCTCCTTTTTCTCTTCCCGCGGAATCTTGTATATCCCGCTGTAAAAATTGATATTCTCCCCCACGGTCAAATCATTGTAGAGCGAGAATTTCTGCGACATATACCCGATGTGCTCCTTGATATAGTGCTGTTCCCTGATAATATCGTAGCCCCCCACCTGCCCGCTTCCCGAAGTAGGAGGTATAATCCCGCAGAGCATCCTGATAGTAGTGGATTTCCCCGCGCCGTTAGGGCCCAGGAACCCGAAGATCTCCCCCTGGCCCACCTGGAAGTTGATACGGTTGACAGCGGTGAAATTTCCGAATCTCTTCTCAAGCCTCTGGACACTTACCGCAATATTATTGCTGGTGGCTGCGTTCATATTCCTCCACAATCGCAATAAATGCCTGCTCCAGGGTCTTAGCCCGGCGTTCCTTCTTGACATTATCAGGGGAATCGCAACGCAGGAGTTTACCTTTATGCATCAGCCCGACCCTGCGGCAGCGTTCGGCTTCGTCAAGGTAACAGGTAGAGCAGAAAATGGTAACTTTCTGTTTTAAAAGGTCATAAAGTATACTCCAGAAATCCCTCCTCGAAACCGGGTCAACCCCGTTGGTGGGCTCGTCGAGAAACAAGACTTTAGGGGTATGGATGAGCGCGCAGGCCAGTCCCAGTTTTTGCTTCATCCCTCCGGAAAGCTTGCCTGCAAAACGCTCCTTAAAAGGCAGGAGCCCGGAAAACCCCAGCAGCCGGTCGATGTCCTCCCGGCGTTTTTCTTTGGGTACCCCGTAGACATCGGCATAAAAATTGATGTTCTCCATGACACTCAACTCTTCGTAAAGCCCGAAGCGCTGCGACATGTAAGCGATATTTTCCTTAAGGGGTTCCGCTTCCTTGACGGTATGCTTATTATAAACCCATGCCTCGCCGGAGGTAGGCTCGAGGATCCCGGTCAACAGGCGCATCGTCGTGGTCTTGCCCGCGCCGTCCGGACCGACCAGGCCGAAAATTTCACCTTCTTCAACCTCGAGGTCTAAGGAATCCAGGGCAGTCAAGGACCCGAATTTACGGGTGAGGTTTTGGGTCTTGATGGTAACCATTGACTATTCGATGATGTAGGCGTCCGCCGGCATCCCGGGCTTGAGATCCAGGCTCTCGTTATCCGTTTTCACCTTTATCCGGTAGACGAGTTTAACCCTCTCCTGCTGCGTCTGGATAAACTTGGGGGTGAATTCAGCCTCGCTGGATATAAAAGAAACCCTTCCTTTGTATTTTTTGCCTGGGTAGGTATCGGTGGTAACGTAGGCCTCCTGGTTGAGCTTTACCCGTCCCAGGTCAGTCTCATTGATATAGGCGGTAACCCAGATATTATGCAGGTCTACGGCAGTAAATACGGGAGTACCCGGCTGGACGACTTCCCCCGCCAGAGAACTCTTCACCAGCACGAATCCGTCCAGCGGAGAAGCAAGATCCGCAAACCCCAGCCGCGTATCCGCCAATTCCAGCTGGGCCTTAAGCTGCTCTACGTTGGCACGGTCAGCGTCGAATTTAGTTTTGGCGTTGTCGCGGCCCTGCACCGATATCGCTCCGACCTTCAAAAGGCTCACCGCCCTTTCGTAATCTATCTTTGATAAGGCATACTGGTACTCTGCGGCTTTCAAGGCCGCCTCGGCATTCGCCTTGACCTTGCTGAGCTCGTCAGTATTCAGGCGCGCCACGATATCCCCCCTGCGGATTACCTTTCCTTCATCGGTAAGGAGCTCCAGTATCTGTCCGTTGACGCGGAAAGAGATACGCACGTCGTCACCTTCGATGTTGCCGGAGACCTTGATGCTCTTCTCGTGCCTGGATTTATCCTTCTCTATGATGTATGCTGCGGAGAAACCAGCGATGAAAACCGCAGCAATTATAATAATAAGCCTAACCTTCTTTTTCATTTTTTTCCTCCTTAATAACGCTCTCCCCCATACTTCTTGCCAGATAGGCCTCGGCCATCAGGTAATCATAAACCGCCGAGGCGAGGTTCTGCTGGATCTGGCCGAGCGAAACCTGCGCATCCAGGACATCGAGGTTCTTGGCAACGCCGCTGTCGTAGCTGACCTCGGCAATCTTCAGGGCCTCCCGCGCCTCTCCTATATGGTCCTTCTGCGATTTTATGATTGACTCTGCTTCGTTAAGATTCAGGCAGGCCCGGCGTATATCCACGGCAATCTGGTCGGAGAGATTATCCTTGCTTATAACCGCCTCGGCATAGCGCGCCCTGGCCTCCTCCACCTTGGCCTTGGTAGAAAATCCTTCGAATATCGGCACGGTAAAGCTGAACCCCGCATTCCAGTTATTATGCTCCCTGTTGATAAGGTTGCCGATATTGTTGGAACGATAGCTATAAGCTGCGTTCAAATCCAGCTGCGGCCTGTATCCGGACCTGGCCATCTGGATGGACCATTTATTGATGTCTATCCCCAGGGTTTTAAGCATCATCTCCGGCTTATTAAGGTAAGCGGTCTTGAGGAATTCCCGCTCTTTGATATCGATAACGCTGTAACCGAGCCGTTCATTCGTCTGAATCGGCGTATCGACATTGCGGCCCAGGAGCTTGTTCAGGTCCGCCTTGATTATTTTTACCTCGTTCGCGGCTTTTACCAGGTTTGGCAGGAGCAGGGAAACCTGCACCCCGGACTGCAGCACGTCAAAACGCGATGAGGTACCCTGGCCGAAGCGGTGCCTTACATCCGCATAATGTGCCTTGGAGCGTTCCAGGGTCTCGCGGGCAATGCGTTCGGTCTCGTAGGCAAGAAGCAGGCCGTAATAAAGCCGCTTGGCGTCAAACTCCACGTCCAGCTTCTTGGCGCGTAGGGTCTCCTCCTGCGCCCTTAAGCCGAGCATCGCCTGCTTGAAATTCGAGATATTTGCGCCTCCGCTGTAAAGGTTTTCCGTGAAGGTCAAAGCCAGCTGATTGTCGTTCTTATACCCGGTGAATATGTTCTCCGCCCAGACCTTGTCGTTATGCGTATATCCTCCTTCAAGGTTTATCTTAGGCAGGAACCTGCTGGTAGCCTCAAGGATATTGGCTTTTGCAGCCTCAATCTCCCTCTCCTGTATCTGGATATCCTTATTGTTCTGGAAGGCAATATTTACGGCGCTGGTCAAGGTAAACGGATGTTCTGCGGCATACAAAATAGGCACCCACAATAAACACAGGATAACGCAGGTCTTCAGAGACTTGGATATGATGCTCTTTAATTCGTTGTATATGGGATGGCTGGTGTTAACCTTGAAGAATCTGGCGTTGGCCTTATATTCACTCAGGAGCAGGCGCCGGTCATAAAGGTCGTTCAGTGCCCGCTGGAATACGCCGGGCTTCTTCCCCAGGAGCCGGCCGAGTTCCTGGATGTAATATTCCCTATCCGGATGGTCATAAAAAAACTTAAGCAGTTTCAGTTTATTCTTGCTTAAGAGCCCTATTGCCATTTGAGATTACTGTATGCATTAAGCATATAATTGTATTGTTTGCAAATATGATTATATTGATTTCTAATACAATTATATGAATTTTGCATATATTGTCAAGAAAAAAATATGCCTCTTAAGTCTTTTTCCTGCTCTTTAAGAGCTTGAAATTGGCAAAAATCCTGAATATCAGTATTATCGCAAGAATCCCGATTGCCGCGCTGCGCAGGTTCCTGAACAGCGCTATCTTCCTCATATCTTCGGATAAAGAACGCTGAATAAACCCCTGGGGGTCACCAAGGTCCTTGAGCCGTACCTTAAACTCCTCTGCCATTGCCCGCTTGCGATTCATCTTGGCGCTTAGCGCAATCCTGTCCAATTCCTTCTTAAGGCCATCCGTGCCACCGGTATTATACGCTACGGAGAGCTCATCGTAAAAATTTGCCTCAATAGCATAATACCCCATGCGCCTGACGGTAACGAAATTGGCGAAGATAACCAGGATCGCCAATATCAGCGTTATCGCTATCCTGACTGCCATTCTCGCGGAAAACTTTATCTTCATCGTATCTTCTAAAATGTTACGTATGGTCCGGCTTTCTTGAGCAGCTTCCCTTCCCTGCCTAAGTCCTCAAGAGAACGGATCCTTCGCCCCTCCCTGCGCAATCCCAGGATGCGTTCAACCGCGACCTGGCCTAATCCCGGCACGCGCAAAATGCGGTATTTGTCATCATTATTGAGGTTTACCGGGAAAAATTCCGGATGCATCCTTGCCCATGCCTCTTTCGGCTCTGTAGCGAGAGAAAGATTGTCCCCGGATTCCAGGGGAATCTCATCAGCCCTGAAACCGTATTTCCTGATAAGCCAGTCTGCCTGATAAAGACGGTGCTCGCGCGTTAAGAGTTCGTCATTGGAAAAAACAGAGCGTTCGCCTGGCAGCCCCGGAGAGCCTGCGCCGCGCTGATAAGCGCTGAAATAAACGCGATTGAGCCCCAGCTGCCTGTATAATTTCCAGGAATAGCTGATAATCTCCCGGTCTGTTTCACCGGATGCCCCTACCACAAACTGGGTAGTATGCTTGACGCCCTCATAACAAGAGCCTTTTGCGGTAAGCCGACTGATGAGCCCTATCGGCTCGATGATATCGCGGATATAGTCCTTGGTAGCGCTCAGGCGCCTGAAGTTATTCTCCCCGGCAGTCTCAATATTGAGGGACACCGCGCTTGCCAGCGAAAGGCTCTCCCGGATAGCTGCGGCTGATGAACCCGGTATAATCTTGAGATGAATGTATCCCCTAAATTGCATCCTGCGCAGAATAAGCGCGGTACGGTTGATACGCTCCATGGTGACGTCAGGGTTTACGCTGACTGCGCTGCTTAGAAAAAGCCCGCTTACGCGGCGGGCGCGGTAATAGGAAAAAAAGGCCTTGACCAATTCCTCCGGGCCGAGCCAACAACGCGAAACATCCGATTCTGCCCTGAGCGGGCAATAAGCGCAATCATTGACGCAGGAGTTAGAAAGAAGGGTCTTGAAGAGGTAGGTCGTTCCTCCGTTCGGCAGGACAACCGGGTATATCCATTTATTATCCTTGGAGCGCCGGCGGTGCTCATTATCGGAGGTTGCGCAGGCGCAGGCGAGGTCATAACGGGAATCCTGCGAAAGTATAGAGAGCTTCTCGGAGGTATCGGGGATTTTCTTGATTACAAGAGGCATCTTCTCGGTCTGACTATAAAAAAACCTTCGCCCTCTAAAGCGAAGGTTTTACTTTTTTAGCGCCCGGGTTCTCCCTCTTCAAACGCAGGACGAATCTCAATTAAGCATAGTATATCACCGATCCGGGGTTTGTCAATGCCTCTTAATGTATTTAAGCCACCTATTTTAAACCGCGGTTTCCCCTTTCTCGCCCGTGCGTATCCTCATAACCTCCTCGACCGGATAAACAAAGATTTTGCCGTCTCCTATCTCGCCGGTCTTGGCAGTTTTGGCAATACAAGTGACGACCTTATCCGCGTCGGAGTCCTTCACGATAATCTCCACCTTTATCTTTGGCAGAAAGCTTACCTTGTATTCCCTTCCCCGGAACTGCTCGGTTAACCCCTTCTGCCGTCCATGGCCTTCGATATGGGTTATCATCATGCCGGGGTATCCGAACTTCTCCAGGGCATCGCTTACCTCTTCCAGTTTCTCTACCCTCAATACCGCCTCTATCTTTTTCATGCATGTCCTCCTTTTGGCATGGCGCTTACGCCTCCTAACTGCGCAAGCGCCAAACCTCGAAAGTAAACCGCCTCTTAATTGTTATAGGTGTAAAAGTTCGGATAGGCCGGCGTTCCGTGCTCCGGTATATCCAGCCCTTTAAGCTCCTCCTCCGGAGAAACCCTGATTCCGAAATATTTATCCATCAGTTTAAATACCGCAAACCCGAGCACAAATGCCCAGGTCACGCATACTGCCGCGCCGATGGCCTGCGCTATCAACTGGCCGAAGCCTCCGCCGTAGAATAAACCTCTTACCAGCGGGCCTTCGGTTGTCCCCAGTCCGTAGGTGCCGTCGGCAAATAGCCCGACGCTCAGGAGGCCCCAGACGCCGTTTATGCCGTGGACGCTGACCGCGCCCACCGGGTCGTCAATACCGCGCGCCTCCCAGAAGTAAACTCCCAGAACAACCAGGGCTCCTGCTACGGCCCCGATAACGACAGCGGCCCATGCCTCAACCCAGGCGCAGGGAGCGGTTATCGCAACAAGCCCTGCCAGGCAGCCGTTAAGCATCATGCCTACGTCCCACTTCTTGGTCTTGGCAAAAACCAGAAGTATCGCTGTTGCCGCCCCTGCGGCAGCCGCAAGGTTGGTATTTACCGCTATCACCGCTATCCTTAACTGATGCGCAGAAAACGTTGAGCCCGGGTTAAAACCAAACCACCCAAACCACAGTATAAACGTACCCAAGGCAGCCAGGGTGATGCTGTGGCCGGGGATGGCCCTGGGCTTGCCGTCTTTGGAGAATTTCGAAAAACGCGGCCCCAAGATAATGGCCCCTGTCAAACCTACAATACCTCCTATGGTATGGACTACCCCTGAGCCGGCAAAATCAAGATGGCCCAAGCCAAAAGGCAGCTTTGACAGCCAACCTCCTCCCCAAACCCAGTGCCCGTAGATAGGGTATATTATAGCCGTAACGGCGAGGCTATAAAGAAAATATGCCTTGAATTTAAGCCGCTCCGCAACCGCTCCGGAAACAATGGTAGCGGCTGTTCCTGCGAATACCAACTGCCAGAAAAATACAAGGTATCTTCCCACATCATAATTTGAGCCGTGCAGAAACCACCCCGTAGTCCCTATCAGTCCCAGGCCGCCGAGGTCATTGCCCATCATAAACGCGAACCCGAAAGCCATAAAGACCAAAGAAGCAACCACGAAATCAATGGTGTTTTTGGCCATGAGGTTGGTGGCGTTCTTGGCGCGGCAAAACCCTGCCTCAACCATAGCAAACCCTGCCTGCATGAAGAACACCAGGAAACCGCAGACCAGGACCCAGACGTAATCCACCGGCGCCTGCGGATTCTCAAGAAGCGTAGCAGCGCCGCTGGGGTCCTGTGCAAAACACAAGGAACTCATACCCAAAAACGCTGTTATTAAAAGAACGGCGATTTTAAACATACGCACCCCTCTCCTTCCTTTATATGTTATGCATAAATAAAAACAGGCGTCGTTCAAAGCCGTCGGCCGGCCTTAAAAAGACGCCTGCGTCCTATAATAAAAACGGCGTTCCTTTTATACGGAACGCCGTTGTCTTACGCTTCCCTGCGTATCTACACTACTACAAGTAAAGAAACCTCGCGCCTGGTAACCTTTATTTGCAGCAGCCGCCCGCCCGGCCTATCCTTTTAACCACCATCATGATGATAAAACAGGCTATTGCCAGGAATATCGCCTCATTGTCCGAGATCGGCAGGACGTCAAAAGCCGCTGCCAGAAGGAGCAGTATGCCTATGCCCCAGAGAATCGCGCTCCCAACCCCGATGGCTTTGTTTCCCATTGCCTCCTCCTTTATTATAGTCCTCCCAGATTAAATCCAATGCCTCGGCCGCTCCCATTGACAGCTTGATGCTTACGATATCCGATACATCGCTTGAGCCGGGGTTAATCTCCACTGTCGGCCTGCCGAGGTGCGCTGCCGCAATTATCGGCTGGCTGATGTAGGGAAAAACGCTGCTGGTGCCTATTGAAAAATAAATATCGAACCCCTCGCGCAGCTGGCGCATCAGCACCGTTAACTTCTCCTGCGGAAGCATCTCCCCGAAGAATACGACATCGGGCCTTACAACCCCACGGCATTGCGGGCAGTGCGGCGGGAGGATATCCAGGTTGCTGTAATCCTCCAGGCTATCATGCCAGCCGCATGAAGGGCATATCAGGGAATGCATATCGCCGTGGATATCGATTATATTGCGCGAGCCGGCAGTGCGATGTAACCCGTCGATATTCTGCGTTAACACCCATACACGCTCGAAATGCCTCTCCATCTCGGCAATGACCTTATGGCCGCGGTTGAATGTTGCTCGGCGGCAATTCCTCTCTATCTGGAGGAGGTATTTCCAGGTTACCTCCGGATGTTCCCTTAAGGTCTCTCCTGCCAGGGCCATTTCTACGGAGATACCTTCCTCCGTTGCCTTATCGTTATACAAGCCTCCTACGCCGCGATATGTCGGCAGCCCCGAATCCGCGGATATGCCGGCCCCGGTAATAAAGAGGATGCTTTTGGAATTCTTCAAAAGCCCGGCAATTTTGGCTATAGCGCTGCCGTCACGGTTCATTTGTGCATACGCGCGCAGAAGCGTCTATTCTCCGGCGCAGCTTTCCTCCGTGCTTCCCTAAGCAGAAACCACCATCAGGCTTAATAAGAAACTGATAATACTGAAAATGATACAACCCCAGAAGGCCGGCCAGAAACCGGTAATCACAAACCCCTTGACAATCTTGGATGCCAGGTAAAAAAGGGCTCCGTTGATAAAAAGCGTCAGTATCCCCAGTGTGAGGATATTAATAGGCAGGGTAATCAATATAATCAGGGGCCTCAGAAAAGCGTTGATAATCCCCAACACCAACGCAAAGACCAGTACGGTCGCAACATTCGCAACCTCTATGCCTTTTACGATGTGCGCAACGATAAAAATCGACAACGCGCTAATCCCCCATCTCACCAAAAAATACGCCATTTGTTCCTCCTTTCTTTATCAATTGAACCGGGAAAAACCGCTGCAGTATTATTATAAGGGAAAAGGGGTATCTCTACAACTCGAATATTCTAAAATATCCTGCGGCCAGAAGCGGGGCTGGCGCGAAGAAAACTCAATAGCGGCGAAACTTACGGCGCCCCTGGCCTTGATGATATCCCGTAACCCTTCGAGGGGCTTCGCGCCCGGGTTCAACAAATTTCTCCGGGGTAATTTCGGGGTGTTTTGCCAAAGGCAGCGTAGACCTGATAATCCTTTCGATATCCCTGACATCGCTGCGCTGTTCAGGCGTAGCGAACGAAATCGCGTGTCCGCGAGACCCCGCCCTTGCCGTGCGGCCGATACGGTGCACGTAGTTCTGCGCGTCTTCAGGGAGGTCGTAATTAATCACCAGTTCGATGCCGGCGACATCGATCCCCCGCGAGGCAATATCAGTAGCCACCAGCACCTTATATTTCCCCGACCTAAAACCTTCCAACGCCTCCCGGCGCTGGCTCAAGGAACGGTTTGAGTGTATTTCCGCGGCGCTGTAACCCATATCGCGGATGGAGCGCGTGATTTTTCTGGCGTTATACTTGGTGCGGGAGAATAAAAGCACTGCGCCCCGGTACTGCGCCAACAACTTGCTGAGGAGCTGGCGCTTGGCTTCTTTTTTTACAATGAACAGCTCCTGCGTGACGTGCTCCGCAGTAGTGCCGGAGGGAGCGATTTCAACCGACACCGGGAGCTTCATCTGCTTGGCCGCCATCTCCATAATCTCCTTGGGGATAGTAGCTGAAAAGAGCATGGTCTGTTTCTCTTTGGGCAGGAAACGCAGGATCTTCTCTATCTGCGGAGCAAACCCCATATCCAACATGCGGTCTGCCTCATCCAGCACCAGCACAGATACCTCATCGGGCAGGAAATTCCACTGCCCCATATGGTCAAGCAGCCTGCCCGGAGTAGCAATTACCACTTGGGGATTTTTACGTAACGCCTGCACCTGATACTGCATAGGAGCGCCGCCGATAAGACAGGCGGTCTTCATGCCGAATGGGCGGACTATTTCCTGGAAGGACTCATTAATCTGCAGCGCTAACTCCCGGGTAGGCGCCAGGACCAACCCTACCCCCTTCTTCTGGGCCAAGCGCTGCACCATCGGGATGGCAAAGGCGTGGGTCTTGCCGGTCCCAGTCTGGGCGATCCCGATAATATCCTTGCCCTGGATTGCCAGGGGAATAGCCTTGAACTGAATCGGGGTCGGGGTTCTAAACTTTATGCGCGCCAGGATATCAAGGATCCTGGGGGCAATGCCCAGCCCGTAAAAACCCTGCTCCGGCTGCTTTGGCGTATTGGCAAAATTATCCGTGCCGCCTGTCTTAGGCACCATTAAAGTTTCCCCTTTTTAGACTTTCTCGTTTTATCCATAGCCCCCATATGAATATGGCAATAGGCCTCATGATTATAGATGCTTAAGGTATGGCCGCAATGCGGGAACTTGCACTTTCTGCCTTTACCTGAAGTCTTTACTTTTTTGATATTTTCTCCTCGCAGGTTACGGCTAATTTTTCCAAGGCAGCGCGCGCTCCGTCTACCAATTCGGCGATCAGCCGTTTGACTGAAATAATTTTTTTAATGCGGTAGGCGTTGCTTCCGCACATTGCAAACCCTCTGTCCAGATCTCCTCTGGAGGCATTGATCAG
>Ga0265297_10001735_pt1 | contig 48699 bp, 51 predicted proteins | sample Munlanlwell13791_FD_192502 | JGI IMG/M metagenome (GOLD analysis project Ga0265297, IMG submission 192502) | Leachate microbial communities from a municipal landfill in Southern Ontario, Canada - Leachate well 137-91 | ecosystem: Engineered > Solid waste > Landfill > Unclassified | place...
AGGCGTTGCCGTTTGCGTCCGTGCGGGTGAAGCTGTTGTCCCAGCTGACGTCGAATTTGATGTCCACCGTGCCTGCGGTAGAATCCAGGTTCTGCAGGCTGACGTCGGAGACCTTGATGTTGTTGGCGTATGCCGGCAGAGAAAACAGGCAACAGAATCCAAAGGACAGAAACAGACAGATAAGACATTTTAAGCCGGGCTTAAAATGTCTTGCTGCCGAGAACATTAAGGTTGTCATGTAGGTTTTACACATGTCACTGTTCCTTAACTCGTTATCCGTTCCTCGTTCTTCGTGTCTCCCGGTTTTTCCTGCAGGATCATACCTTCAAAATTTCCTGCAATTCTCGATCAATTTATACAACATCAGCCTTATCTCGTCGTATTTTCTGGACAACTCGCCGTGTTTGCCTCGCTCCAAATACCTGCACTCGAAAGAAAAATCAAGCCATGTCCTTGTCTCTTCACAAAAACCCAAAGCATCAACCACGTGCCTTACAAAAATATCCTTATATTGCTTTTTTGCGAAACCTTCTCTTATGCTGGCTGCGACAGATCTGGAGGCTTTCATGATCTGATCCACCAATGAATATTCTTCTTCTTTTGGATACTTTTTAGTCAGCCAAAATAGTTTCATCGCTGAATCGAATGCCAGTTCATAAACCCTGGAGTCCTTTTTGTTCTTTATCATTTCTTGTCCCTCTCTTCTGACCCCTTATTTTCCGCTTCACTTCTGCTCGATCGCCGTCGCATTCACAGTGGGCATGTTTCCGAATTCTTCATTCACCATTCCGGAGAGCGCCTTTGCCACATCGATTTTATATTGCCTGCGCTGGATAATCCTGCCGCCGGCGCCTCTCTTAGAAGACATCAGGTTTTGCGCCTCCTGTGCTGTCAGGTAAACCTTGACGATCTGGAATTCTTCCCTTTCCCTGGCCCCCCAGGCGTAACCGACCGGTTTTACCATCACGATGTCGCCGTCGCGATAGGAATTATTGTCGGCTGTCGGATCAACCCCGATCTTAAGGGCTATCTCATATAAACTTGTGCCGGCCTTTTTTCTTGAGGAAGCCGCTTGTTCTCCGCTCGTTGTCGTATTTCGGCCGGACGTAGATATCCCGGCCCCTTTTGAAGAAAGCTGGGTCCCGGCGGCCGTCGCTTGGATCTCCGATGTCTGGCCTGTGTTTTCTGTTGCCTGCCCTAAGGCCCCTATTCTCTGTCCTATAGAAAACACTCTGTCGGACGCATCGGAGACCGCACCGTCAAAAGCATCCGAAATTTTAACCAGGGCCCTATCGGTCGTCACTGAAGGGACGGTCCAGAAATAGGACCCTGTATTGGCGGCTTTCTCGGATATCGGTTGATAAGTCCTGCCCGCATCGCGCGAATACTCCAGCTTCATGGGATAAGACGGCTCGTAGTCCCATGCGGTCCATGTGATCGCCTGCGATAGGCCAGCCGTGACGGCATCGCCGCCATTGGGAGTCAAGAGGACGATATTGCCCGGCCTGCAGGAAAACGAAACGTAGGCTACATAAGGCGCTACGTCGCCTTCCTTCCTGAGATTGATGCGGCTGCGCAAAACCTCTCCGGCGGAAAAATCCCCCTTGGAGGCGTAATAATGCGAATCATTAACGCAGTTCTTTTGGTAGCTCTTGCCGCCGTCGGCTGAGACGTCGACGCCGGCTCCTCTTCCTTCCCAGGTGGGCACGATGATACGGATCGCATAATCCGCCTTGGATTCCGGGAAAATGTAATAACCGGAGGTGACAGCGGTCTCGAGGACAAGGTCTTTCTTGCTGTCAAGGGTGGTATTGAAAAATACGGGTAAGTTTGTGGCTTCTTCGGCAAACCCCAGGCTTGCCGGATCCACAACAGGTTCGGGTGTCGCATACTTGCGGCAACGGATCCAGCGGAATATGGTCAGGCTTCTGCCTAAACCGAGACCCGTCGTGTTCAGGGCCAAAAACCCTTTCTGCGGCCCTTCTTTATCTTCATAAGAAACAGCGGCCTCTTTTTTCAAAAAGGCCTCGTCATGCCGTTCAAAAGTCAGATGATTATCTCTGTCCGCAATCAGACGGAAGCCGTAATACGTCCCGGCAGCGATGGGCTGGGGATCATTGGCCTTGACGATGTTATCAACGACAAGGCAGTGCTGGGCGCCGTCAAAACCGGAAGCGTAAGCGACGAGGGTCGCGTCGGTCGCCGACGCCGGTTCGGGGTCGCGTGCGACCAGCCGCGTCTCATAACCCGTCTGGGCGCTAGCCACATATTCAATGATCCCGTCCCTGAATTCAAAAGCCCGCGCCGTCACGGTCGCGGCATCGAGCATAAGCCCTTCCCGGGTCACGCGGGCACTGCCGCCCGTGCCGAGGGTGACGGACCACTTCTTAGGATCGAGCGTCCCGTTGAGCGCCGTGAAATCCTCGTAAAAATCAAACGTATTCTCTGAGGAAGAAAGCGACTTGGCGATAGGATTGCCGTAATACAAATAAACCGGAATCCCTTGTTGCGGGATCTGCGGCACACGGATGAAAAAGAACGCGGTCCGGTACGGTTTCTTTCCTTCCACGCCGACCAACGCATAAGGCAGGAGCGTCTCGCCGTCGGCCAGCGTAAAACGGACATCGTTGAAATCCGCTAAAATGTGGCCGTTGCAGGCCACATCCGCGCCGTTCGAAACGACGGATTCGCCCACGCGCACGAGGACTTGATAATTGTAAAGCGCGCCGGCCGAGGACCCCGATATCCTGAACTGTTTCCTGTAAAGGAACCCGGAAAGCGCAGGCTCGCCGAAAGTCCCGGCGATGCCGTTGGTGGTCGTGAAGGCCAGAACAAATTTTGAAAGGACCGTCTTGGCGCCCAGGACCGCTTTCCATTTGAGCGTCTCCCCCCTGGCAAACCCCGAGACGAGAGGAACGCCGTTGACGACAAGCGAATAGTGCAGACCCCCATCGGCGCTCACCCAAACGGCCGCAGGACCTGTTGCGTCCCACGTAGCTGTCACAGACGCAATCGTGCCTTTGACGGAAACGGACGGACTGATGTATGCCGTATTTTCAGCAATATCCGGAAGAAAGAAATCACCTGTGCCATCACTGCACCAGGTATAAGGAGAGCTGAGGGCGAAGTTATCGTTATTTGCGGCGTTTGCGTTTAAAGGAAGAAGACTCGAGAAAACAAGGGCGGGTAAAACAAAAAATAACCAAAAGCCTATTCGGCTTTTGATTTCACTTAGAGAGAGAGAGAGAGAGAGAGAGAGAGAGAGAGCCTGCAGCTGATTAAATACGTTGAGCCTTCGCCGTATCTTCATCACACATCCCTCCCTTTCACAACTTTACAACGTTTATTCAACGTTGCTTTGCTTCCAATATAACAAGTTAAACAAAAAAATCAAGAATTATTAGTTAATTAACTCGATCTTCCACCAGATTTTTGAAATTCTTATCGCCTGTTTTGTCAAAAAAAATCAGCATCTTTCCCTACCCATTATTTTTATGCCCTGCCTCTTGACAACTCCTGATGATCCCCTCGACAGACCAAACGCTCAATCAAACCGTCGATATTTATTATTTTTGAGATTTAACCTTATATCTTCCAACGACTTCCAGTCATTTCAATATCCTACGATCAAAACAAGCTGCCTGCATCCAGCATAAATATACAACAAAACCAAAGCAGGTAGCAATGGGTATTAGTACTCTTTTGCGTTGCACATTCTACTCTACCAAAAAATCAAGAACCGCGTTTGCAGCCAACAATAAATCTGCAAACCTGAAACCCCACGGTCTTGCCCTTCGGGCAGCCCCCCGTGGGGTGACGTCCCTTGTTCATCTTCGGGCAAAAGCCCGTGGCATTCCGACAAGGGGATTAAAAATAAAACCTCTGCCGATAACTGCGGCAGAGGCCATATTTATACAGAAACCTATCCCTTGCTGACTGAGTTTACCTCGCCTCGGCTTTAAAAGGTTAAATAGGACGTCATCATCGCTCTGCCCTTTTTTCAGTGATCAGCAAACTAACTAAAGAGGCTTCCAGGCTTCCGAAATTAAATGGCTTCATCAGATAGTCAGCCGCACCAAGAGATCTTGCCTGTTCCATGACCTCGGAACTGACAAGCCCTGTGCTCATGATCACCTTGATATTCGGGTTGATTTCCTTGATCCGCTTGAGCGTCAAAAGGCCATCCATGCCCGCCAAGGAAATATCCAGGAGGACAAGGTCAAAAGTCTTCTGTTTGATTTTTTCCAGACACTCTTCTCCGCTCAAGGCGACATCAGCGGCAAACCCCCTCCTGCGCAAGAAATTAGCCACCGTTTCCCTGCCTTCTAGTTCATCATCGACAACGAGGATTTTTCCACGTATCGCTATGCCTTCGGGTTTAATATAGCTTTGTTGATTCAATACAGAAATAATTTTTTTAATGATGCAGGGGTCCTGGAAATCCTTGGGAAGATAGGCGCTGATATCTGATTCTCTTGAGACTTGTTCGGGATCCCGGCAAGGGCCGGAGGATGGATTGAAAAATACGATGATTTTTACGTCTTTATCGAATATTCGAATTTTTTTAACGAGGGAAAAACCGCAAAATTCCCCTTCCTGCTCAGCAAGAATGATCAGGCCGGGGCGTTCATTCTTCAATAAATCAAGGATCACGGAGCCGGAGGCGACCGTGTGCACGCCCCACCCAAGCTCTGAAATCAACTCATAAAGAAAAGATCTCGCCTTGATATCTTCATCAAAAATGAAAACTCTCTCCATAGTGAGTATGGCTTAACATATTTCTCCAAAGAAATCAAGGATTTATTTTTGCCCGACTTTTCAAATACTCTTTTCTATCGACGGAAAAAACGGTATAAATTTAATCCTCCACAATCGGCATAAATAGTGAACAACGTCACCATACGGCATCTTTTGACGCATGACTTTGATCATGCGGGACCGCAGAACAGAAACCAACCATACCAATATCATCCCGCAGCTCTTCTCTTGCCTTTCTCTCGGGCCTCCTAAATTCCGGCTCCGAACATTCCGGCTTCTATCTCCTGCATGGCAAGAAAGATTTCGCAGCCATGACAATCAGATTTTACGCATTCTTCGCATTGCATTTGCAACTCGTCGAATTGCGCCTGCTGGATCATTTCTTTTTCAGGTTGCTCCGCAAGGAATTCTCTCTTTTTTTCACCGATTTTTGCAAAATCGACTTCCGGCAGATCGATGATCCTAAGCCGCACCTGCATATAGCCAAACGCACCGCATGGCAGTTTTACCCTTTTGGTGCAGATGCTTCCTTCGGAATTCGAAAGAACTATGGAATACTGATATAAATTCCGCGCGTGGGCATCATCCTGGCTTGAATGAAATGCGCCCATATCGTGATGGGAATGGATGATCCCGTCGCCGCCTAACTCCTCTTTAAATCCGCACTCAACAGAAGTGACTTCCTGTTTTGGAATCTTAAAACTTGTTATGGTATTATCCTTGACCCAAAATATCGCTCCCCACTCCCTCTTCCCCATGCGTTGCGAAATAAACAGCCACTGGCTCCAAATAGACCAGGGAATATTCAAGATCTCTTCGTTCGTCTTATCCGAACACCATCCGCAGTCAGTATAATTTTTGATATTGACGTTTAAGATATTACTTGCATTGTTTTGGCTATTATTCATCTTATGGCCTCCTGTGATTGACTTTTGTCCATTGCTTAAGAGCTTCTTTCAATTCTTCGCTGACAATCTCTCCTGACTTGATCTCTTCTATCGTTTCTTTCAGCCAGTCTTCTTTTTCTTCCGCGATTTTTTCGTCAAGATCGCCTTGCGTATATTCCTTGTCACAGTCTGAGCAGTGATCTTCCGGATCCACCCTGTTACAGTCGTCGCAATGATTACAATCGTCACAATACCCATAACCGCTTGGAAGATAGTCATCAATATGGTCTGTGATGTAATCTTCACGTTCCTGCTTAGCCTCATCCAGGATCTTCTCAGGGACAAAGGAAGAATGCTGTATGTGCAGCTTGCCCAAATCTTCCATCAAAGACAGCCGCTTATACATCACCGAAGCGACGCCGGCTGCGGATGCTATTGCCGCCGGCACAACCCAAGAAGGGGTGAACGTATAGCCTTGCTGTCCTTCAACTTCCTTAAAGGACAGCGGAAAGGCCCTGGAGACGTTCAAAATTGTGCCGTCATAACCTATCCTCTGATAGATTAAGTCGTTCTTCTTACAGTAAGCGCAGATAAGCTGCTGGCTTTTCAGATTATCCGTACAGCAGAATACTTTCCCGCGCAGGACCTGACAGTCCGAATGTTTTTCGATACGCATATCGTGGATTTCGATCCGCGTGGATTTCCTGATGCCCGAAAGGATCTCTTTTAAAACCTCAATCTTTTTCTTTCCCACATGCCGCTCTTCCAAAAGCAGCCTGTTCAGATTGGATATCTCGATGATATCGCGGTCGATCAGGACTAATTCTTCAACCCCGCTCATCGCCAGAAACACCGCGGTCCAGAACCCTGTGCCGCCGCACCCTATGACTGTAGCAATTTCCGGTATGTCTAGTTGGTCGATTAACTCCTGACGGCTGTAAATAGCTCCTTGAGGCATTGTTTCTTCTCCTATTTTAATAATGGTTCGATTAATCTAGCGTCCAGCAGGCTCCTTGCTTTAATCTCAGGGCTTTTGGACTTATCAGACAAGATATCTTTAAGGACAGAATATCCTTCAGGTAATATCACGGTGCCCAGAGACGTCAGGTTAATGAGCCTGAAGGACCTGATGACCTCCAGTGCCATTGCCTTGAGCGCTTCAAGCGAATTGAGGCTCGCGTTGTTAATCTGGAGGTCTCCTGTGCAGATCTTTCGGCCAACGTCCATATTATTCATGGCCAGATAATGGCAGCCGATTTCAGGTTCTGAAACAAAGTCGCAAAAATCCCCGGCCTGGTCATACTCGCCGTAGAGCGTGAAAGACCCATGCTTGACGGGGGTTTTGAGCAGATAGGTGTTGTGGCCATCGTAGAGTTTGTCGATCACAAGAGGGCCCACGTAGGCTTCAACGTGGAAAAAGTCGTTTTTAACACAACACCTGTAGTCTCCTTTGAAAGGGACTTTGAACGTCTGCTCTTTCAAATTCTCCACAAACTGGCGCCAGGAGTCGTCAATGCTTTCGATGACTTTAGATGCCGGTTTTGCGTTATGTATCAATTTTTCATCAATCATTTTTGCGCCTTGAAAAATAGGGAAAGAGGGGAAACGCTCCCCTCTTTCCCGTATCTTTGTCTCCTTTCTTAGCCTGCCTTGACGTATCTTTGCACCTCGATTTCGTGATCCGCAAACGTCTCTGGCAGATCAGCCGTTGACGCCACCTCAGCGCCGTCAACCAGGATCGTGAAGGAATCAATACCCTTCTCCTCAAGAAGCCTTTTTAAGGTATCCTTGACGGAATCAGAAGCATTGACGCTTATCTCTTCTCCTGCGACTTTAACGGTGGTTTTCCCGTTCAGATCGTTTAATTGCATAGTATTCACCTCCTCTCTTTAATGTTCACTCGGCAGTATCAAGACGCCGTTTTCAAACCACAGCTCAACCTTTTCGAGCGGAAAATCCGTCCAGTCGATCTTCTCTTCAAAAAGCTTGTGATAATTACCGTCTTCACAAACAAGTGTGGCTGAACGATCCTCGCGCACAGCCAGTTTCCAGACCCCGAACTCCTGTAGCTTCACCTTTGCCCGGGTTATAAACAGGATCTTGTCCACAAGCCAGTAGGCGCCACCTTGTTCAGCCACATATTGCACGCCGTCCGTATAAAGATAGCCGCTCAAATGCCTGAACCATTGCGTTGTGCCTGTAAATTGCCATAATTCGCTCGCCTGTAACATTTCACTCCTCCTTTTTTGCGGCGCTTTTTGCCCTATATTCCCAATTCTCGATGTGGATCTCCTGACCCACACGGAAGGAAATACTGATCTCGGCCATTGTCACTTCCTGTTCCAAATTCATCTCATCCACGTTGGACAAGATGATCTTCCTAAGGCTGTCGGGAAACTCCGACACCTTCATAGGGCGTCCTCTGTAAACGCGTCCTCATGCGCCTGGACGAATTCTTCCAGGGTCTCTTCAGGCCTGATCTTAAAACCCATGGCTTTGAGCGTATGGACGCGGTTGAGCAGTCTTCGTTCTTCCCAATACGCGGACTTGCCGAAGGAATACTCAGGACCATCTTCTTCGTAAGTCCTAAACTCAGCCTGACGCGACTGTTCATGTCTCATCATGCAGCCGTCGGCCCTCAATACTCCTTCGTCAAATTTTTGTTCGTTTTCTTTTTTGTTCGTGTTTTTCATGGCTTAGTCTCCTTTCTGTTTTCGCTTGGGAGTTCTTAACCTAAGCGCCCGAAGCCTCTTGAGGCACACCACAAGAGGCGGTTTTGGTCAAAAAAACAGGTATGCCCGAAGGCGAAAGAGAGACGGACGGAGCGAAAGAGCCTTCCTGGGTCACGAAAAAAATTGAGGACTCCCCGAAGGGGCCATAGCCGCTTTTGAGGCAAACCACAAAAGCGGAGACGAATTATTTTCGTGATTTTATTGACGAAAATCAGGGCTTAAGGTTACAAAAGCGAAAACAAACAGAAAGGAGTCCAAGACGATGCTCGAAAAACTAAAAAAGAAAGCGATAAAATTCGGCAGGAAAAAAAGGTGTTGAGGGATGAAAGAAGGCACGGCAGGCAGGATTGTAGGTTTTAACGCGGGGTTTCGATGCTTTTAGTTTGCCCGTATAGCCGATAGCGCAGCTTTTTTCACTGCCTATTCGTTATAGGCAGAAAGAACTGCGTTTTGCAGCTCTTGGTTAGCCTCTTTGGAAAGAGGCTTGACGGTAGGATAGTATTTGCCATCCTCCGCCTTCTGAGACGGCATGGCGACGAACAAGGTATCATTCTTGCCGGCCATGACTCTCAAACCTTTGATCAAAACGCTATCAGCGACTTTGATATCGACAAAGGCCTTGAGAGTATCGTTTCCTTCGATACGATGGATTCTTGAGACTTCGAACATTTTGCTCACCTCCTTCCTTTCTTGATTTTGTTCCTGTTTTTTTGTTTTTGGACGCATGTGGTCCTCCTTTCTTTTACGCCAAAAAAGATAACTCAATGCCTTTCAAGGCGTTTGAGGCAAACCACAAACCGCCGGTTTTGTCAATAAAACAAGGACTGACCGAAGGAGAGCGAACGACAAGGGAGAGAACGAGCCTTCTTGGATTGCGGAAAAAATTGAGGACTCCCCGAAGGGGCAAGGCCCTTTTGAGGCAGACCACAAAAGCGGAGACGAATTATTTACGGAATTTTGTTGACGAAATTAAAGCGTTGAGTATTTTTGGCGAAGAAAAAGAAAGGAGGGCTTGCTTATTGCGGACATAAGGGAAAACTACAAAATCAAGAAAGGAAGGTTGCAAAACTTATTCTTGAGCAAAGACTTTTGAGGACCCTTTGTACCTCAGGGCGACATCATCTCAACCCTAATTTCCTATTAGTACTCACAATATCTATCTGTTTTATATATGCGTCAACAACAGCACTTCGTTTCTCATAAGCTTCCCTCGCATTCCTGCCCTTGGTGCATTTTTTAAAACAATAATCGTTCTCAAGGGCCGCTTGAGTATCTTGAGCTAATTTACTTATTTCCTCGGTGGAAGTCTCTCTACTCAAAAGTTCAACTCCTCCCGCGTCATATTTTTTAGCATAGGTATCCACTATTACAGGGACGCAAGAGCTGCAGTATTCTTGCTCTCTCTCCCACCTGTCTTTTAAAGAGATGGTAACAAAGCTAATCAAAAATAGCATCCCTACAAAGATGGTTATCTTCACTATTTTATCCATATCAATCCTGATCGTAGCAGGAAAAAAGGCCAATTCCGACACGGCTTTTATCCGCTAACCTGTTTATGTATGAGCGCGTTACGCACCCCGCATGCGGGAGCTTTTTTGGGCGGTTTTTCCCACCGCCTCTCGAAGGCTACCGTATGCCCCCATCAACTCACACCCCCCCCATCCATTCCACCCCATCCCAGACAGGCAGGGGACATAGAATGTTTATCCTCTAATGATGTCACATCCAAAGAAACTTTCTGATAAAATCCAAATTGAGCAAAGAATTAATTGAACACAGCCATATTCATCTTTTCTCTACCTTGAAGGCAATTCTTCAATTTTCTTGATTTTCTCCAACGGAGTGCGTAATTCATTCGCTATTAGTTTTTTGATACGTTTCATTCTCTTTTCATATTTTTTTAATGCAATTTTTAGTTCTGGTTTTTTAGATGTTAAGGCATTCAAACGAAAGAATGCCAAGCTAGCCAATACAGAATCTTTCCCAACTTCAACCATTTTAAGCAGAAATTCATGTTCGCCTAAATCACTCAAAGCCCATGATAGAAAAAAAGACTTATGCAAAGATTCTCTATCATTTAAGAGAATGGATTCGTTGAATTGCTTGATTAGTGATTTTTTCAAAACGGCGGAGCTGAAACCCTCTTTTGCAAACCAAGTCGAAAGACCCAAAACCCAACCTTTTGGTATTTTTGAAAAGCCTGAATGCTCATTTTGTCCTAACTTAACCATACTATCATAAATCTCAACGATATCTGTTAGGCCAGACTTCACTGCCTGACACTTAACTTCCGCATTAGATTCAAACGCCGCTTGACAAAAATTACCCATACTGATCGCCCTCAATACTAAATGAATCAAATCTTGCACTGGAATCTTTTTTATAGTATTGAGGGTCTCTTCTGAAATTTCTCTTCGCAAACCTGCATAAAAAAAGATTACATTATTCCACCATTCATCAAGACTCTTTCCAAAAATCTCCTTCTCATCGATTCTTTTTCTTTCAAAATATTTTGCCGTAAAGAATTCCTGAAACGTAAAATGCCTAAATTTGATAAAGCCATCTGAACGTATTAAGATACCTGCTCTATCAATTAACTCACTTAAAAACTGTTTTACATTTTCAAGATGTTCTCCTTTTTCATAATCCCTTTCATCGAAATAGTTTTCAACGAATTCAATCAAATCTTGATAAGGAATCTCTGTTGTCGAAGAATTATGAAGTTTGTACCCCAATTCCATTAAAAATGTTTCTTTTATAGGTGGTTTAAATATAAAATCTAACCCCTTGGCAACATCCCACTTTCCTAGCAAAAGTTCAATAAAACGTTCATAAAGTATTGTGATGGATGCCGGTACCTCCCCATACTCTAATTGGCTTATAACTGCAACAAGCAAGGTATAAATCAACGGCGTTGACGGGAGTCGCTTCAGTAAGCTCTTTACTTCTTTTTCTAGCGTTGCGAGAATTTTATTCTTATCAAGATTTAAAATTCCAGATATATTTAAGACAAGCTTCTTTATATGTTGCCAATCGAAAGGTAAAATTTCAAAAGTATCAAATCCTTTGGGCAAGATTTCCTGTGGTAGCCTATAAAATTCTGTAGAGCGAGAGGTCACTAATATGGTCGAAGATTTAAATTTCCCCATATAGTCTTGTAATTTATTTAAAACATTTGTTCTCGATACCTGTGGCAATTCATCCAAGCCATCAATAATTAAAAAAATAGGCACCTGTTCTTTTTCTATTTCTTCCATAATTTTCTTTTCAAATCCTGGAGCATAAATTTGCAATTTAGATTTCATAATCTCAAACAAAGACTTATCATCAATAAAACTCAGATCTTTTGCAAGCAGCAAAACTGGAAGCGCAATTTTTTTAGCAATGGTATCTAGATCTGATAATTCCTTGAGATCACACAACCCCTTCCCTAGTTGTAGACATAAGTTATTTATTAATGAACGAACTAATAAGCTTTTTCCGCTACCGGGTTCGCCGATAAGAAAAATTTTCGCCCCTGGTTTTTTCAGTTCCATATAGGCGCTGCTAAAAGACATCGATTTTATTGTACTTATTAAATCTTTTGGCTCATCAGTATGGACGGGAGATTGGGGAACCACTTTTCCTAATATAGGGTCCACAAATATTTTTTCAACCTCTACTGGCTTATCTATGCCAACCAATGGCAAGCCCGGATCAACGCATATGTTTTTAGTAATTTTTTCCAAATAATCAAAAATATATGCAAAATCACCAAGATACGCTTGAGGATAAAATTTATCTAGTTCTTGAATTAATTTTTCAATACCCCAAAATTCTAACTTTTCAAAAAGATTTTCTTCACGAATTCTTTTCTCAAGTGTTCTCTGGGCTTCTTTCGAAAAAACACCGTTATTAATTACATAAACTCTCTCGAGTTTAATTTTATCTTTTGGATCCCATGGCAATGGATACTTCTCTTTAAGCGCAGCCTTTATCTGTGTTATTATTACATCCAGCGAATTCTCACTAGATTGACCACCTATTATCCTTCCTGCTTTTACAACAACACCACACCATATTTGACCTAAAGGTTCGGTGTCCGCGCAAAATATAAGATCTGGTCCATTTTCAAAAGAGCCATGTGTAATAGTCACTTTTTGAAATGCCTTTCTTTCAAAAAGAGTTTTTAGTACCTCGTGTAATTCTTTTTCTTTAAATTTAATTAAATTTTTTTGTTTTAGCTGTATTGGTATGCCTAACATATCTTCTCCTCTTTTAAAAGACTATTTATTTCCAGTCTTCATAGTTCTCAGACAAATCAACCATTTTATAATCCCCTAATCAGCCTCTCCAGTTTCTTCAAATCTCTTCGGGCAATCCGGAGCAATTTCTCTGAAGGCTGCTTCCCTTCCAGACTTAGATCCACAAAAGTCGTTATGCACTGCAACTTATTCAACAATTCTGCCTGTATTTTATTTGATTTTGAGAGTTTATTCATGAATTTAAATGGTAGCAAACCTTAAAAGCCCTCAGGATTAAAATCAATGATGCTGAAGCCTAACTCTTGAATTTTCTTTATATCTGTTTTTGATTTTGTATCTGGTAGGGCCCAGGCTAATAACTTTCTTGGCCTAGAGCTCGCAACATAAGAGAATCTAGCATTTTCATCTTTGTCATCTGACAGCCACTCCAACCAATGGCCACCCTTGCTGCCTCTTTTATCAAAAGATGAAACAAGTAAAATTGCATCAAACGTTTCTCCTTTTACACTGTGAATCGTTTTAATCTTTATATAAGGAACTTCCTGATCTCTTATTGTCAATGAAAGAATAACCTGTTGCCCACCTAAATTTGATGGGACTCTAAAATTTCTTCCATCAAGAGTAAAAGACGCCATGCTATCTAAATCCTGGTCCAAAACTTTTACACATGAAGCAATTATCCCTCCAAAATTTTTACGAACGCATTTCACCCAACCGTCCCAAGTCTGACTCAGATCGCAAATTTCACAATTACTTTTTGAACACTCATCTAAAACACGCGAAAGAAAGAGGCGCCAACGTAAAGGAGATTCTACGGAATCTGGACAATAATAACGTCGTGAATTTAGATGTTTATCTTTGAAGAACTTATTTGCGACAAAGTACCCCAAGGCTAGTATCGCATCATCCATGAATTGTTGATTTTTTTTATTCCAAAGACAAATCGCCATCGCAAGTTGATTCTGATTGCCCTGCTCATCATTAACCGCTTTTAGTGCGCGAACTGTCGACCACCCCCGTGCCAATACTACTGATTTAGAAATTTCAATGCTTCTGTCTGCTAAATATTTTTCAAATGCCTTTGGAATATTGGAGATAGATTCTTTATTCTTGTAAAAAAAACAAACACATGCTGGCCCATTCTTGTCAGGAATTTTCCTCCCCGCAACCTGACTACCACCTACTAATTTCTGACAAAGGTCAACAATTGATTGATAACTTCTAAAATTATCTCTGAGTTCTGGCTGTTCAAAATTATTCCGTGAAACAAAATCTAAAACCTGTTGTGGATTCACTTTTTTAAACTCATATATTGCCTGATTTAAATCTCCAACGAAATGAAAAATCGTACCCTTTTGTTTGAGAAATCCCAAAATCCCAAGCTGTATTTCAGACAAATCTTGACATTCATCAACAATAATAAAAGGAAATCGCTGAGACAATCTGTTTAGAATATCGTCCCATTCTTTTAACAATTTATAACATATCCATTCAATATCCTGGTAAGTAGCAAACCCGTCTGCCAAGAAGCGTTTCTTGATATCAAGAAAACCCTTTCTCATCTGTCCTAGAGTTAACCATGTTTTATCCGCTCTAAACTGCTTAAAAGCTTCAGCATTAAAATATACCTCATCTAATAAATACTCTCTGCTATTAGGAATTTTGATTTCCCATCTAACGCCATCTATATTAGATCGAATCATGTTTGCATATAACGGCATGGAGCCTGGACGAGTTTTATCATTACCTCTGAAATACGAATAACTTGTCGGACATTTGTAATTATTAATCCATCCTTCGGAAATGTTTTCATCAACAATTCGAAGACTTTTATCATTCTCTCTGCCTTTATAATCTGTGATTAGATGCGCAAAGGGATGAGCCAAATACCCGTGCAACCAACTATCTATTGTCCCAATAAAATGAGGATATCCTGATTTCTCAACGCCAGCGTAATATTGAACTCGTTTTTGAATAACTTGTGCCGCATTATTAGTAAAGGTCAAAATAGCAATTCCGCGGTATTTATCAGTCCACAAGTCAAACTCACACGTCGACTTCAAACCAACGACTTCTGTCTTCCCGCTTCCTGGACAGGCCCTTAGAAAGATATCCTTGAGTCGTGAAGAAAGTATATATTCCAACTGTTTCTCTGACTTCTCGGTGACACAACATTTACCATAATCTTGGCAGACAGAATTACACTGTTTATTCAAACAAGTCTTGGCTAAATTTCTGCTTGAAAAAATTCTTGCTCTCACTGTCTCAATCATTCCTTCACGACCCATCTGGATTGCCTCCGCATGCCCAAATGACGGCTTTCTGAAGATAATCTGGAATAGCAAAAGATTTAGTCTGATCAGAAAGATAGCTAGCAAGCATCTGAGCAAATAAACCTTTCCCGATATTTTGATCTTCGATTCGCTCTAAAAGAAGAGCTGCTAGTTTAGCTCTTGCATTTTCATCTTGTTTCACATCTTTTTTTAACCATTCATTAAGTTCTAATTTCACGCTCCCATTTGTCGGCCACAGTTGAATTAAAACTGTAAGCATTGTTTTATAGTTTTCACCCTCCATTGCTAAATCATATTCAAAAGTTTTCAATTTCCCGGCGTACAAACGTGTCCAAGGCGAGGTATTAACATCCTTAACAAGCGACAATGCTGGATTGTTACCTTTCACCTGCCGGGATACCGTTGGAACTGAATCTGTAGACGGGTCTTGATCTGTAATACCGGCACAACGGATCGGAATTCTACCTTTGTGATCTTTCCCGGTAATATCACAAAAAGGCTGCAAAAAATATTTAAAGAAAATCCCATTCATGTTTATTACTGAAACCCCTGCTTCTTCAATGGAATCAGGCAGTCTTTTTCCTTTGGCGGGCTTTTTATTATAAACCGCAAGAACACGCTTCGCCAGCTCCGGCAAAAGCATGGCCTCTGAAATTCCTTCAACTAAAATAAGTCCTTTGGCAAAAAATAATACAGATTTTGTAGCATCCAACCAACGCGATACAAAATCTGTAGTCTCAGGATTTAATTTACACTCGTTTATGGAGACTGCTTGAAACAAATTTCTGGAAGAAGACGACAAGTGGATTAGAGACTCAATAGAGACTGCAGATGCCAATACGGGTGAATGAGTTGTTACTATGACTTGAACATTATTTTTTTTAGATTGAGCCTCCAAATATTTCAAAAGTTTTATTTGGAGTTGAGGATGCAAATGGGCTTCTGGTTCTTCGATAAGAAGTAATCGTAGGTATTTTGGGTCTTCCGCTGTTTCCTCTGTAAGTTCCGCTAACACTGTAGCAAGATATAGCAAATTATTATAACCCAAACTATTTTGATCAAGGCTTCGGAACATCTCCGAGGGTGTATCTGCTTTCAAGCCTGGGTAGAAAAGAAGCCTCAAGTTTTCAACGATTCGATTGAAATTTGTTTGTGAATATTGTATTTGTGTATCTTGCCCAAATACACTTCCCAAAACTTCTGCCAAACGCGTTCTAATAAGTAAGTTGGCCTTCTTTATTGAATCCTGGCCTGTTAATTTTTCATTGAAACCTTTTACTTCTTCTTCAAGAGAATGAAGCTTATTCTCATCCTGTGCTTTTTTTAAATCACGCTTGTTCAAATTTCTTAAAAGTCTAGCCAGTCTAGACCCCTTCCCTTCGCTAAGCTTAGCTTCAGCATCTCGGAGAGGAGGCAAATAAATACAGTGAATAGTTTCAAAAAGCTCGCGCTCAAACATACTTGATCGAGATGCCCCACCCCAACTCTCCCATTTAAAACGACCGCGAGGAGTTAGCTTATTGTCTACCTGAACTGTTAAAGTGGCATTTCCGTTTTCATCTGTCCAAGGAAGGAAAGCTACTTTTTCCTCTTGGGAAAGACCATTGAAAATTCCAAAAATGCGAAAAGCAGCAACAGGACTATTTGGCTTATCAAAGGGAGAATGAAAATCAGATTCAGAGACTAAATTTCTGCCGAACTCATCTTCAAGTAAAAGCAGTCGCAAGGCATCGATAATTGCACTCTTTCCAACACTATTTTCACCTACTAATACATTTAATCCTTTTGAGAATTTAATCTCAAAAGAATCGCGAAAATTTTTATATCCCTCAATATTCAAATTACTCAAGTACATAGTTTTTAACGATTATCGACAACTCTTTGTTCAGTGAAAATAAGTGTTAGCCTACCATCGCCAAAGCTTCTAAGAAGTTTCTCGTTTAATATTTTGGCCTCTGGTTTGATTGTTCCAATCAAACCAGCGCGAACCAAGTCCTTAAATAAAGAATTGGAAATCTTGGGCTCATCTTCATAATCAATAAAAGCTTTTTCTTGCTTAGTCAATCGACTCCAAACACAAATTCCATAATAATAACCATACGGTTCTTCTTTTTTGTCTGAGATTTCGCGTGAACAAAGTTTTACAAACATAGGACAGTCGCAAATCCTTAGATCCCTCAATTCTTGAGTTGAAATATTCCGACAATTCTTTATAAAATCAAAATCGGTCATTTTCTTGATTTCGGAATCTAAATTTGTGTCTTTTGATTTATAATATTTTCTGTCATCGTGGTTGAAGCATTTGTATTGAATGAAAATGATTCGATGTTCGTCGATAAAATTATAAATTAAATCAACTCCCAGGCATCTTTCTATAGCGGTATTGTGAACTTTTTGGATATAGAGTCTTCTGTCCCCCATTTCTAAATAGTGTTTCCCATCCGGGTCTGAGCTCATAAAGGGAGAAAGCTTTTCAACCTCCCAGTCCATAATCTGTTCTTCAGTCAATCTTGTATAGCTATGTCTATTGAGACCAAAAACGTCAAATGCGGTAGCAAAAGCATCAATAGCCTGGATGCTTGTCTCTACAGTAAGCCTTACTGGCTTTCGCTCCTTTTTATTAAAGTATCCCTTGAGATCGACATTATTCTTTTCGATATATCCAATTAAATTATTTAGCTTTGGCTTTTTATCAGCAAGCAATAAAATTATTTCGGATTTCGAGAAACGGTCTTGCTTTAAATTTAATAATTTAATTACGTCAGATAAAGAGAAGGTAATTTCTCTGACATCAACACAAGAGATTCTATGATCAAAAGTAGTAATCTTGTCTTTTCTTTTGATCTTTGTTATATAAAATTTTGGGGTCTCAAAATTTCCCAACTTCTCGATGATTAAATATGAACCGTGGGGCGGGAGCTTTTCTTGGTTGATCGCAAAAGTGAATCTTTCAGGAAAGTCTGCTTCATAACGATACTCTGGAAAGTCAAAATGTCTCTTATAAAAATAAATCTTCAATGGTTTACCTCAATTTCGACGCCCTTGTAGACACTTTACTCAACCCATTCCACAGTTATTCTTTGACAATATGCTACACAAGAGATCTTACTAAATCCTCATTTACAAATTACTGCGAGATCCTTCCAGTTTTTTGGTTTATATTTATCCCATTCCTCTTGCTTCACATATATCATTTTATAAGTAATTTTCTTCTGACGGGCATTTGCATCTTCACACCATTGAACAAGCCTTTTAATCTTCAAGGGATCGTCCAAATCCTCGCGCCCTTTAGTTTCGACGATATATACCGTCTTTTCATCCATCTTCACAAAGAAGTCCGGATAATAATTCGCTATTGTTCCATCGGCGTTCTTGTAATCAATTTTAAAATGCACCTCATAATAATTCTTGGCAAACGAAATAACTTCATCATCATCCAGTCGTTCAAGGAAATCAGCAAATTCAAGCTCAAATTGGCTATCGCCGACGATCCGGTTAAATACGCTCTTTTTTGGTACTAGATATGCTTGATCGTTAACAACGAAGGGCCGACAGCTGGTAATCTTGATAAAGTTCTTGATTTCCGTGTCGCCAACGTCTTTCACCGTCAATTCGTTGATGGCTCTCTTAAATGTTTCAATTATCATTCTTGTGGCCTCAATTTCCGAAAGGTTTCTTAAAATATTCCTATCGTTGAGATTAACTTCTACTTCAAACAAATATGAATAAACAAACTCTTTAACCTTACCAAACAAAATATCATAACACCCAAAAAGCCGAAGCTCCCGCATAATGGTTTGGGCAAAGAAACCCACGACGCTCTGGTAATTTGGCTCGATATTGCTTTCCAAAATTGTTGTGTGGTGATGCGTTCCATCAACAACGTGCTTAAAAACGATCTCCCTCTGTTCCTGTTCGCTAAACTGCCTTACTTTCAACCTTGCATTCCCAAACCGCGAAACATCCAGCTCATACAAATTCTTATATTCCCTCTGGATGCGTGGCGTCAAAATTGGCAGTTCAATATCCAATTTTCTTAAATCCTTTTTGGGATTATCCTGGTCGACTTCAATAATAGTCGGCGTAATCGCTTTGGTTGTGTTATCCATTTTCCGCTTCTCTAATTCAACACCTTCTGCATTAATTGACTCAACAAAATCCATAAAGGCCGGGGTGCCTACAACACTAACATATTCCTTTACGTCTTCTCTGCCAAAAAACATTCTTCTTAAACCCCGCCCAAGGGTCTGCTCCGGAAGAATATTGGCAGCAGCAGAGTAGGCGCGAAGACCAACGATCGTAGTTACATTTTTGACATCCCACCCCTCTTTAAGCATCATCACCGATACAATTACTTGAAATGGACTCTCGGAATTATCGATCTCATTAGCTTGCTTCCGTAATCGATCAAGCTCCTCTTTCGCCTTTCCAGCAACCCCTTCTGATATATCGCCACTTCTATTGGTATGTATCGTTAGAACCTTGCCATTTAAATAGGCGAAATTTTTCTCCAAGTATTGCTGAACTTCATCACAGTTCTTAGTATCATCCGTCATTATAAACAGAATGGCCTTCTTACCTGTTGGCTCAAACTCTTTAGATGTCTTGCGCCATTCCTTTATGCCAAGATTGATATAATCCTCGTATTTTTCAGTAAATATAGCACTCTGTTTTTCCAGAAGTTTTGCCCTACTGGCCTGATCTGGAAGCACCGGCGTCTTAACAACACCTTGATAGATAGCTTCAACCAACGGATAATCAGAAACGGTCTGCACAAATATGCTGCCATTATCATGCTTTGGTGTTGCTGTGCAGTCTATCTGCAGAGAAATCTGTCTGCCTTTCTGCTTCAATTTATTATTTATATCCTGGATTGACTTAAACCAAGCCATTTTGGGGTCATGAATATGGTGAGCTTCATCATTAAAAACAGCAATCTCATCGATCTCTCTTACAACATTGCTAAGCTCGACTAAAGACTCATTTGTTTTAGAAACAGGCTTTTCACCTAAGAAATAATCCGTCAAGTCCTCGTCACTCATTGATGTCTCTTTGATATCGCCCTCATAAACCCGGTGGATATTGGTTAGAAAAATATTCCCGGTAGGCGAAATCGCAGTTAAATCATCTTGAAGATGCAGAGTTATCTGAAAATCATCTTGCCAGTTTTTGCCCTCGTAGCCGTTATCTGGCAATACAGGATCTTGGTAGAATATCTTTAGGCCATCAAAATCTATTTTAATGCGTTCAAGCACGATAATATTTGGTGTAATAAAAAGAAAATTGCGGGAAAGTCCTGAATCCGGCTCATAGAGTTTATGAAAATAAGACCACGCTAAGAGCAAACTCATCACCTTCGTCTTACCGCTACCAGTGGCCATTTTGATAACCAGCCGCAACCAATCCTCATCAAACATATTAGGACTTACACGACCCAAAGCGTCGAAAGGCAACAGGTCATACTTATTTCTTACGCTGGCGACATCATAAAGCCATATAATCGTCTCAACTGCTTCTCGTTGAGCATAATAGTATCTGAACGGAAAGGAATTACCATCAGCGCCATAAGCTATATGCTCTTCTTTGAACCACCAATTCAAAAGTGCTTTTGAGGTATGACTCGCCCCATCATAACCTCTGTCGCGCCATTCTTTAATTTTCTTTCTTAATTCCGGCACAAATGGCAGAAGCAATTTCTCATAGCCGTGCTCACGCAAGGCCTCATCCGCCGGAAACCAACGGATCTCCGGGTCTAAAATTGCGAACTTATCTTTAGGAAACTTCTTATGCAGTGCCATTATGCGATATTAACCTCAATCACTCTTGTCGTGTCATTACCGAAAATATCCACCACTTTAACCGCTATTTTCCGCCGGCCCCTTGACACTTCTTTTTCTGCTGAAACAAGTTCGAGCTTTCTGTCTTTCTTTGTCCTGAAAGACTGCCATTCATTTTCAAAGATATAGCCACCAGTCCACTCCTCTTTTTCCTCTTTCGTATCAGGATCCACAGAGCGAACAATCTCTTTCTTGCTTTCCATATTAAAATCAACTGACCAGTAGTCCACCCAATCCGTCCATTTTCTGGTTAAAACCTCTTTGGTCACTACCGCCGTCTTTTTATCTTTTGCAACCTTAATCACCTGCCCGTTTTCGATAACGATTTTGCTTGCCCCCTCTTTAAGAGAACCTTCTACTTCTTCAACGCTATCCTGATTATAAAAGACACTAAAATCGGATAGCTCAATCGCTATTGTCTTATTGTTTCCACGGCCTTTTATAATTGGCTTGACTTCGATATAAGCCACGTCATAAAACTTCACGTGTCCCTTTTCAACAGCCCGGCGGTCGAACACTTCCCGAGGAATAACCTTAAACTGCACGTCAACACCTTGACGGCTAAGCTCAGCAAAGTCCAGACCCATCTCATAATCAAAACCAAGCACATCAAACTTAGTAATACCCTTCTGCTTCGCCTCCTTAATAGCTTCATCAACAAATACTGCTGATACCGGCGTATTGACAGGTCCGACCGCGACAAGCCTGTCGCGCTTCTTGCCGACAAATGAATTATAAGAATCTACAGCTTGAGCACTATAGGCCGCAAGAATCAATTCAATAAACTGCCTCTCTTTATTTTCTAAAATCTGCTGCCGCTCCAGTTCTCTAAAATCGCCAACTACGCTAACATAATGTTCACGCTCATATTTACCGAGGTTAAGGATTTCAAACGCCCTGAAATCCTTGCCTTCTTTTTTCATCTCCCGCTGAACCTGAATTAACCGCTTGCGGGATGTATGAATAGCAAAACGCCCAAGATCCGCCCCAATCCATTTTCTCCCCGATCTTTCGGCAACCTCTAATGTTGTTCCAGAACCACAGAAAAAATCAGCAATAAGATCGCCTTCGCGCGACGATTGCAGAATTATTCTTTCGAGAAGGGATTTTGGTTTCTGCGTAGGATAGTTCGCGGCTTCCTTGCTTGCCGCTTGTAGTCCAGATACATCTTTATCAATCCAAAGACTTTGAAGAGGCGTTCCTTTTACTTCATCCAGATAATACTTATAATGAACAGCGTTATTTTTTGATATATAAATTAAATTCTTCTTTACGGCCTCATCAATCCTCTCTTGGCCCCATCTCCAATGGCAACCGGGAGGTGGCGTAATATCTTTGTCCCTAAATTTACGTGATTCACCTTTGCCAGGAGCAGTCAAAGTAACCAACCTATATTTTCTACCATCTCCATCATCTTTATTAAAAAACTTATCAATATATTCTTGATCTGCTGGAGTATATTGAACATTAAAATTATATTTATCATTTTTCGTATAAAAGAAAATTGTGTCGTGGATATTGGCTAACTTCATATCTAAGTGGCCGTGAGGATTGCTTCTTTTCCATATGATTTCATTTTGAAAACAATTATTACCAAAGATTTCATCCATTATGAGCCGAACATTTGAATTAACCTTATAGTCGCAATGAACGTAAATACTCCCATCTTCAGCCAAAAGTCCTTGCATCAGCTTTAACCGTTCATATATCATAGCAATAAAGCTGTCCGCACCCTTGCCCCAAGTATCCCGATATGCGACTTCTTCTATGACCGACGGCTCTTTGGTAAACGACTCATCCCCAATTTCAACCTCCATAGAAAAATCTGCTCCCACATCAAACGGCGGGTCAATGTAAATCAGCTTGAGTCCGCCCTCCTTCTCAATCTCCCGACGCATGGGGCCATTTTTTAGAGAGGAAAGAATTAGTTTATTGTCACCCCATATAAGTTTATTCGTCCATCCTTTAATCTGCCTACCGGATGGATCAAACCAAGTCAGCTGGTCTTTCCCTTTCTCGATTCGTTGATTTCTCGGCTCATCAATATGTTCAATCGTCTGAAAAGGTAAAACGAGATTGCAAACTTCTTGTGTCTTGCCGTTCCACACAAGCTCGACTTCCCGGTCATCCTGAAATAGAAGAAAACGGTATTTATCAGGCAGGGGCTTACCTTCTTGAAGAAACTTTATCGCATCTCTTTTTTCGTTATCTGTGAGCCTCATTTCAAGACCTCATTTTATATTTGTTCTTGCTTGTATAAACTTTTTCAACTCCTCCGGATCAACACGCCACTTCCCGATTTTCACAGCCTTAAACTGCTTGGACTGGATGAGGTCACGCACCCAATCCTCAGTCACATCAAGGCGCTTAGCTACTTCTTTTACGGTAAAATACTTTGAAATATCATCCATTGGATTATCCCTAGGGTAGAATTATTGAGTTACTGCTACTTCCTATTGCTTTCTATTCTAATGCTACGGGATTTCTTGTCAATCAAAATGATATTGTGAGAAAAGTAAAGGTTAGTTTTAGGTAGGATTTTTGTGGAAGGAGCTGCTATTCTTCTTTATTTTCAGATGCAGGCAGATACATCTCATTTTTATCCTGTTTTTCAGCACTATCGCTGAAATGCGAATCCGTTCCATCATCATTAATAAGAATATTGAGCTTCTCTTTTTCGGCCTCTGATAAAATGCCTGCCATTGCCTCGTTGTAATTTTTGTAAATCTGCCTTTCTTCCTTGAACCTTTCGAGTTTCTCTTTTAAGGCGTTATAATCCCTTTCCAGGACTCCCCTTTGAACGTCAGCGAGACCTGGCGTGCGCATCGCCTCCAGCAGATCATCCATGGCCTGACGGTATTTGGCGATGGTCTTAAAATAAGCTATGTCAGAGGCTATCTTTGAGATAGCCATATACTGTTTGGCCCGTGGCATCAGGGCAATCTCTTTAATCTGTTCGTAGACTATCGGGCTATTCGGCAAAGATATCTCCTTTAGAACCTCCTCTGAAATGTTCTTCGACGTGACATATCCATCCACTAAGGACGCGAGCTTAGCTATGGCATCGGTCCTCAGGTCTTCGTTTACGCTGTAAATAGACTTTTGCCCCTTGTTATTCTCTATCTGCGAAGAAGTTATGGTGGTCTCGCCGACAACAGATTTGACAAAATCCTTTCTCTCCTGGGGGATATTTATCTCTTTAAAGATATCAGAGATAACGTCTATCCTGCCTCCCTGTATCAAAGAAATGCCTTCGGAATTTTTCAGGTACGCAAAAGGATCGTTCCCGCCTTTGCAGGCCTTAAGCGCTGAGTCGATATCAAGGCCTTGAGCGACTTTCTCTTTGACGCACTCGCTTTCGCTCGTCTTCCTCAGCTTATCGATGTATTCGCCGGCCGCCTTCTCGATATCCTCGCACTGGGCGTATCTTAAGCCCAGCCGCATGTTCGTCATGGCGTTGAAATGCTTGACGATATCCGCCAAGGTCGGCGAAACATACTCCAAGAGCAGCATGGGCGCCGATGCCATGGCCTCGCTGGATATGCCCTTTAAATAGTCTTCCAGGACCTGCTGGGAGAAAAGAGAACTGAAACTTGAGGCAAAATCAAAGCCGCTGCACCCTTTTGATCCGCTGATAATGGAGTAACCCACGCCTGGCTCTTCCGGCGCAACAAGAGGATTGTAGTCAACGCCTCCTCTGTAATAAAATCCGGACTTATCTTCAGAAAGCGCGCTCTCAATAGTGTAGGGCGCTGCATCATCCTTGGAGAAGATATCGGCATAGCCCGTATAGTTGCAAACAAAGAAAAATATCAACACTAACAAAGTCTTTTTCATCCGAATAATTTCAATATCCGTTCTTTATCCACATACCCTGAGAGAAAATACTTTTCTCTTTTACCGTTGAACAAGACGATTGCCGGATAGGAATGAATCTTGAATAAGGCGCTCATGCCGTTATCGCGCATCGCAGGAAACATGAATTTTCTCAAGTCTTCATCGCTAAAACCAACCGCGAAAGCCTGGATCCTGATCTCCGGATGATTCAGGTAGATGTTTTCTATAACCCGGGCTTCTTTTGTGCAGGCAGGGCATCCCTTCAACATAAAGTAAAACAGGTAGCCTCCTCCTGAAACGGCATCTCTTGCAACGCTCGTTGATGAATTGGCCTTAAGCAGATCCTTTTCCTCCTGCGCCTGATTAAGTATCCTTGCTTCTTTAACAAGCATCTTCTGGGCCATGATGAATTTTCTGATCCTTTTTAGGTTCCATTCCAAGTAAGCTTTAGCGTTTTCAGGGCCAGGTTTATCGAGGAATTCCCTGACCTCTTTAGGCGGCACGTAAATGCTTCCCCTCCCTGAAGGAGTAATAACGGGTTCAGCCCATTCATTCTCAATTGATCCAAGGTCATCCTGCGCTGGTTTTGAGACAGCATCTTCTTGCACATCCGACTCTTTAAAAAAATCAACCCTGTCATAGCGGAATAGCTCCTGGCCGCAGGCAAGAGGAGCATAAACAAATAAAATGAACAATATAAAGAGGCATCTCATTTATTAAGCCGCGCGATGGTTTCATTTAAGTCAGACTGGCCCGCTATCTTATAATATTTCCCCTCGTGAAAAATGACGTAGCTGGGAATTTTCTCAATACCGGACCGCTTTGCCATATTGCCGTTAAGGTCAACGCTGAATTCTATGCTATTGTCAAAATAATCCCGTTTCTGTATCAGTTTTCTCTTTAAGCCCTTAGCATCCGACACAATGACGGCCTTGGCCCTCCAGTTGGGATTATCTTTTTTGAAACTGACAAGCGAACGCACAGCACCGTCTGAAAAATCACAATCCGGATCAATGAATAAAGTAATCTCGGAACCCTGTTCTTTCCCGCCCATGCCCGATTTGTTATAAGCATCACTTGTTATGGCCTCTACTTTTGCCTTTAGAGCAGGATCCAAAAGAGCCGTACCTCTAGAGCATTCGCTGCAATCGCTTTGCTGGCAAAAGCCCGAAGGCACAATCAAGAAAAATGCAAAGAGACCGACGCCTAATACACGCAGCATATTCTCCTTCTCCAATACACCCACAGGTATTTGCCATTAGCAGATAACTTTCCGGATTCCCAGGATGCCGGATTCTGGCCTATTTTGATGCAGCCGGAAACAACCGGATAAATCAATTGCAGCTTGTCGTTTTCAAAAGACGGCATAAAACCCGTAGTCTCTAAAATAACGTGCCCCGGACTATTGAAAACTGAGGCAATGCTTACAGCCCTGACTGCCGCAGCCGCGCTTCCTACAACCCGGCTTTGGTGCGTAAAAAAGCCTCTCCTGGGATACGTCGCTCCCCAATACCCCATGCATAAGTCACCCATAAAGCCGGCTATCGCAGCGCAGGCCGGACCGCTTGCTGTTGAAGCGATGCTTTTGGGATTAGCGGCTTCCAGGGCCCCTACGCGCCATTCCAAAGAATCCAGTTCTGAAAGGTATTTGATAAAAGAGCCTGTTGGAAGCTTATCCGGGCACGCCATGCCCATGGATGCCATAATCTCGTCCCTGAAAGGAAATTCATATACATGCGCCTCGTTAAATTGCAGGTTTGCCCCATCTATCTCAGAAGAGCCTGACCCGCTTGAAACAGTAACCGATGATCCGCTGACTCCTTTGGCAAAGTCCTTGACCGCCTGAGAAGTAAGACTTAAAAGGCCTAGACGCAATGATCCAAAGACCGTATCAGCCGGCTGCTTGACGGTTTCAATGAGAAGCGCCGGCTCCCAATACATGATGACAATACCAGGAATGCCGAAAGGCCCGACGCATATTCCGATCACCTTCAAATCCAGGCAATCCCAGTCGAACATCCCCGGGATATCATTAACCTCAAGCGCGTAAACCCTTCCAGAGACAAACAACAGGCCCAGCATCAAGATCAATAGGAAGCGCCTGAATTTTAAGAAATCTTCATGATAAAACATAGGGCATAATAGGGCGGCAGATTGTTATGCGGCTGCCCGCCGCCCGCACTCCCTGTCTGCGCATTGTCATTGTAGCTGCCCTTGGCAGCAAGCTCAGAGCTGCCTGAAAAATACCATGCGTTCCACCAACGGTAAGAGTGCGTGTGCGCCGGCATTTCAGCGATGGTTAACGTATGGTATGCTTCTCCTCCGGTTTGGGTCAACGCGCCGGAAACGTTCGTCTTGGCAGCGCCCCCGCTATCCAGTCTTGCACCTACGACGAACCTGTCCCTTAAATCAGGCGTGCCGTTGGTCCCATCGCAGAGTTGCCATCCCGAAGGTATGCTTGCAACACTTCCGGACCAAATGATGATCGCGCCCGCAGGAAGCGATTGATTCGGAATAGCCCCCAGCACAGAAACAGTGCTTGTCACAGTCCCGCCGGATACAGAGCTCGTAGGCAGATTTCTTGCGACAAGGGCAGTCCATTCCTGAGGTACAATAGTCGTTACGCTAAAACCTGTGGCCGTCGATGAGATGTTATACGCATTCCGCCAGGGATTATTCGCGGTCCAGTTGGGATTAATATAACCTGCGGCCCCTAAAGCCTGAATGCTATCAGGCCAAGCGGTGTTTGAGACAAAATAAGCATAGGCTGCCTGTTGGATATTAGACATCTCAAGCGCGGTCTTTTCTGCCGCCTTGATCTGCATCCTCTTGATAAAAACCGGCGTGACGGATGAAACAAGGATAGCCAAAACACCCATCACGATACACAGCTCGATTAAGGAAAAACCCCCTTTATTGATGGAAGATATTTTTCTTCTCATACTGCAATCCCCACGTTGTACTTTCAACGGATCTTGTGACGCTGACCAGATCATCGGTGCCTTGGTTATGAACGACTATGCCACTGCCAGAACTTCCAGTGGTTATGAGCCCCTTTGGCAACGCTGTCGAAACCGTGACGCTTGAGACACCCCCTGCTACGGCATAGACATTACCAAAAGGATTATTGCCCGTTACCTCAGGACTGAGGTAGGCGGACCGCAGGTCTACCACTTCCTGCGGCCACGCCCCGCTCCCAAGATAATATTGAACGCTTGCATCCGCCAAGGCATCCATCTCCTGAATCGTCCTTTTGGCCAAAACAGCCTGCCTCATTCTGGCAGCAGAATAAAAAGCCGCCCCCAGAAGTATGACAGCTATCGCGAAAACAAAGCTCAGCTCAATTAAGCTGGAACCCTTAGTTTCTAGAATGTCGCGGTCCATGTTCCGGAAGAATAACTCGTTTGTGTCGCGCTGTTGGCAAACAAAGCAGAAAGTCGCACCGCCCCCGACTCGCTGACCTGCGTCAAAGAAATATCCACCTTGTTGGGATCTACATTAGGCATAACCATGTAATCCCCTCCCCACGGATTTGATCCTGTCGGCGAAAAACCCTCGGGTAAATAGCCGGCAGTCTGTAATCCGGAAATCGCAATCCCCTCATAAGACATATTGCCTGAAGCGATGTAGCTTTCCGCAGCAGTCCTTAAAGACTTGACTGACTCGGCCGCTGAGTGAATCTTGGCGCTCTCCCTTACTCCAGACGCCAGACCCACGGCCATGATCAAAAGCGCGATAATGCCGATGACCAGGACCAGTTCAATCAACGTAAAACCCTTCTTGTTCCTCATGTTGCCACCTCCTTTTAGAATTTGACGTTCCCGCCTGCGATATTCGAAAGATTGCTGTATACCGGTATGATGAACGCCGACACGATGAATAACAAAAGAGACGCGCAAAGCATTAAGAATGCCGGCTGGATAAAGCTCAAAAGGGCGTCGATGCGCCTGGTCACCTTCTTAAAATAAGAACCTGCCAGGTTCTGTAAATATTTATCGAGGCTTCCCATCTCCTCCCCTTTTCTGATGCTTGAGTAAACAGGCTTGGGGAAAAACGCCGCCTCTTTCAAGGCCTGCCAGAGACTCAAGCCGCTCATGACGGCGTCCTTGACCCTGCGGATCTTGTCGGCGAAAAACTTATCAATGGCTGTCTCCTCAACCAGGGTAAGCGCCTCGATAATGCCGATGCCGTTCCTTTGCAAGATAGCTAAATCGGAAAACAAAAAACTGTAAGCCATGTCTTTTATCAACGGGCCTACAACAGGGATCCTGTAATAAAAATCCCTTATCCGATCGATCTGGCTCGTTTTAAGCCTTGAAAAAACAAAAACCAAGGTGAACGGAACGGACAAACACACAAACCAGTAATCTTTCAAAAAATGGTTCAAAGACAAAAGCAGACGCGTAGCAAAATGGGCGTTTTCTTTTATCGGCAGAAGCGCCTCCAAATGCGGGATCACTTGAAAGGAGACGTAAAACATGACAGCGACGAGCAAACAGAATATGACCGACGGATAAACCAAAGCGCCTCTTAAGCTGCGCAAAAAATCCGCCTCCCTGGAATAATGCCCGGCCAGGTCCCCGAACACACGCTCAAGGCTTCCGGATTTCTCGCCGACCCGAAGCATGCTTAACACCTGCCAGGGAAAGACTTCTGTCTGGCTAAAAGCCTCGGTCAATGAAAGACCCCTCAATAAGCCGGCGCCGATCTGGGGAAGGGCGCGCTTTAAGGCCGGCTCAACAGTAGACTCTTCCAGCGTCATGATGGCCTCATGGATACTAAGGCCAGTCTCCAAGGTGTTGGAAAGGTCTTCAAAGAATTCTGCCAAGGCGTGTGTTTTGATCTTTTTTCTCTTCAAGTAGAAGTCGAGAGACTTGATTAAATCAGGCTCCAAAGACAGGATATGGAAGTTTTCCTTTCTCAATTTGTCCCTGATCGCTTGATAAGAGCCTCGCTCCATGCCGGTGGTTTCGTTGCCGGTCTGTGAAAGGATGCAGTATCTGTAATACATCTATCCGATGATCCTTTCCGCCTCTTCAAAAGTGGTGACGCCTTCAAGGACAAGCCTTGCCGCATCAACCTTAAGGTCGAGATGGGCTATTTCCATGCTTTTGTAACGGAGCAAATCGAGTTTCCCGCCGGCGACCATGTTTTTGGTCTCCGCGTCAAATTCCAAGACCTCGGCGATGACAGTGCGGCCTTTGTAGCCCCCTTGGCAGACGTCACAGCCGACAGCTTTATACGCGCGGACTTCGCTCTCATCTGTTTTAAATTGCTCTTTAAAGAATGCCGGCCACTTCTCTTTCTTGACAGTGACTCTTCTCCTGCAGGCCAGGCAAAGTTTCCTGATCAGCCTTTGCGAAATAACAGCCAGAATGCTGTTGGCGATAGAGGAAAGCTCTATACCCAGATCATGGAGCCTGTAAACAGAGTCGAGAGCCGTGTTCGTATGCAGGGTCGAAAGGACCCTGTGGCCTGTAATGGCAGCGCGTATCGCCTCCTGAGCTGTGTCCGCATCCCTGATCTCTCCGATCAAGATGATGTTCGGGTCATGCCTTAAAAAGGCGCGCGTGGCACAGGCGAATGTGACGCCCTGCCTTTCGTTGATCTGGACCTGGTTGACGAGCGGCATCTTTATTTCCACCGGATCCTCGATCGTGATCACTTTTGTGGATATGGATTTAAGGTCGTTCAAGATGGCATAAAGCGTCGTGGTCTTGCCTGAACCTGTGGGGCCTGCCATGATGATAATGCCGTGGGGCTTTTGCGTGACACGCCTTATGCGATCGAAATGCGTTCTCTCAAACCCCAATTGCTCTAAAGTGATCAGGGTCCTGTTGACGTCCAGGAGGCGAAGCACCAGCGCAGGACCGAAACAGGAAGGAATGCAGGAGACCCTGACATCCACCGCGCGGTTCATGGAGTTGTGCTGGAACCGGGCATCATGGAACTTCAGAAAATCGCTCACCGTGATATCGGCCTTATTGAATATGATGTTGACCAGGTTGTTGTGAACGTCTGAGCTGAGAGTCAGCCTGAAATAAAGCATGCCGTCGATCCTGAAACGTACGGTGCTTATTTTTTCCTCCGGCTCGATGTGGATATCGCTTGCACCCTGGACGATCGCTTCATCCAGGAGCCTATCCGCCAATTCCTTGAGCTCATTGCCCACCATCCCCTTTTCTTTGATCAGACTGATCTTCTTCTCTATCTCTTCTCCTTTTTGGCGGTTAGCGAGATTCTCCAAATAGTGACGGATCACGCCTTCGCTGCCTACATAGCAGTCTTTGTCGCACAAACCATGTTTCGACAGACAATCGCTGGCAGCGATGGCAAAAGGATGCGCAAAGACGAACGCCGGCCCGCGTTCGGTCTTGACAGGAAGGAATGCCCATTCCCGAAAAGGCTCAAGCCCGATTTTTTCTATCAAAGCGATATCAATGACATATTTTTTGTCAAAATATTTCCAGCCCACCTGGTGCGCCAAGGCCCGGGCGATCTCCTCGTCTCCCGCGAAGTTAAAATACCTCAAAATCCTGCCTATCTTCTCATTCATCTTCGTGCTCTTCTGGATATTGAGGCCATATTCCAGCTCTTCTTTTGTTACGGCCTTGGCCTTCAGGAGGATATCGCCTATCTTTTCTATGGACATGCTCACTCCCCGAAATTCAGTTTAAGTTCCGTTCCGTCCAGTTGCCTGAATGTCACCGCATCCCTTGTTATCTTTGAAACGGTCAGTTTTGAGGCGATACAATCGCCTTCCCTGAATCTATAGGCCGTGCCTTTCAAAGTCAGGATGCCCTCCTTGAGGCCGCCTGCGATCATGAGCATCGTGATTTTGATGTCCGCGCTGTCAACGGGCGGCGGATTGAGGCCGCCGGCAAAAAGGCCTTTTTGAGGCTCCTCTTTCTTGCCTTGAGGCAAGGCTTTGTCGATCTCATAAATCTGCTTTTGTATCTCTTTTTCCTTTAAGAGCAGGTCGTTTTTCTCAAGATCGAGCTTGATAAGCTCAAGGTCATGGCGCTTCTCATTGATAAATTCTCGGAAGGCCTTGATCTTTTTTAAATCCTTATCGAATTCTCTGTCCTGTTGCGGCTCTTCTTCCGAAACAATGGGCGCGGACTTACCTTTAACCTCTTTTGCTTCTGAAGCCTCGTTCTCCTGGGCAGGACTCTGCTTCTTCTCTACCGGTAAATCCAGAGCCAAAAGGTTATCATCGCCCGACCAGGCAGCCTTTTGCGCCATGCCAAAAATTAGGATCAAAGATAAAATCAGAAGCTTTCTCATCCTGCCGTCCTCCTTTTTTCAGGTCCCGTAAAGACGCATGGTTAAAATAACCTTATTTTTCCCCACATTGACTTCAAGGATCTCCAGAGGCGCTGTTCTTTCAAGCCCATAAAACATGTACAATAAAGACGTTGCCGTTTCTTCCCTCAAGTTGAACCGGCAGAGAATGTCCACATACCTTATCCCCTCATAGACAGACGCCTTGAAAAACTCGCGTGTATCCGTGAAATCCTTGCCTCCGAGGATCTTGACCTCGCAGGCCTCGTTGTAATAGCCGGCGATATCTTTCAGAGTGTTGAACACGTCCAGATAGAATTCGCCCAAAGGCACAGGCACCTCATCCTTATAGCCGACGAGGCTTTTTTCTTTCTCGCCTATCGCATGAATTTCGTGACGGGCCTTTATTATCTGGGTATTGAGCAGGCGCGTGTCTTGACCCAGGCCCCATATTTTTATGGATAAAACCAGAATTGACCCTGCGAAAAAAAATGTGATGGTTTTCATGAGTTTATTTTTTTGAAAAGCCCAAAGCTCATCCGGCCCTGAATACACCGGATGAGCTTTTTTAAGCTTATTTATCCTTACGTTTGGTTCTCCTCTTCTCCGGCAGCTGCGGCGGCTTCTGTGTTGTCGCCCTTTGCCAGGAAATTGATCCTTTCGACATCCACGAATATGCAGATGTCATCCTCCTTCTTTTTGCCCCAGGCTGCCCTGATTGGAATGCCGCCTGCCCGGCCCACAAAGTACTCTTTACCCTCCTTGCCTACCTTGCGGCTGAGTTTTCCGTAAAAAATCGACATTGGCTTCACCTCCTTCCGTCTGAATCATATCCAACGTCACCCGTATCCCAGGATTGTCCTTAACAAGAATATCCTCTATTCTCGCCTGCCTAAAAAGACGCGGCAGATTGAATTCTGGAGAAGGCAAGTCGCTTTCTGCCACATACAAAACAGCTTCGAACCGGAAAACCCCATCCGGAAGCTTCTTTGCTATGATTGACTCGATTGTGTATTCACGAGGCACGGCGCTGATAAATGACTCAAAGAAATCGGCGATATTGACCTTTGTCCTTCTCCTGACGATATCTTTGTACTTTAGCGCGTAGGCCTGTTTCAGTTTCAAAGCCGCGGACTGATCTTTGAGTCGCAAGTCCCGCAAAAAAAGCCCGGCGCTCTTATTCATGCCGAAAGCGGCCAGAAAAATAACCAAAACTGCGCTAAAGATTCCAGCCGCGATCCCAAGGCCCAAAAAACGCTTTTTCATCTCCTTCTGCCGCCTCAAGCGGATAAACTGCTCAGGCAACAGGTAATGCATGGAAAACTTGCCTTCTTTGAGGCCTGCCAATGCCGGATAACGATTCTCTACCAGGACAATATTCTCATCGGCCTCAAGGCCGCTTGCAACAATCTTATCCTTAATGTCCTTTGAATTGGTGACGATCAGAAAATCGATCTCATTTGTGTCTTTATTGAGGTTCCTGTAGTTCTCCTGGCTGCGGGTGACTTCCGTTGCAATGCGGTTGTTCAAAGAGAGCCTGCGGGGTGAAGTGAATACGTCGTTGTGGAAGACCGTCAGAAGCACCACGGGATCCAGATGATCCAGAAAAACGATCCTCTTTTTGCTGTCTAAGAGGCCGCTCCTCTTCAAAAATTCCCTCAAGGCCACGCCATAAGGAACCACGCGCCGGACGTTCTCAAACCCGAAACATTTATAGATCTCCGCCACTTTCGTGCGCTCGACGGCGATAACCTGAAACATGTTATTGCCTATCTGCTCCGACTGCGTGACATATTCCGGACTGAAGCTTGCGGCGATCAACTGGTCACGGTTGAAGGCATCCTTTTGGGGCGCGGCCACCTGTTTCTGCAAGGTATCCATGACCGCAATCGAGGCGTCCTTATCGTAACCGGTAAGAATCATCCCTGTATCCTGCCTGGAGATCCTGCCGGATCCCTCTTTTGTCTCATAATAGATATCGGAATCAAAAATGAGGTAGTTCATCGCGACAGTATTTTTGGTGAAATGAAAATAACCAGTTCCGTCCTGTTCAAGGACTTGCTCCTGAATTCAAAAAGCCTCCCCAGGAACGGAATCTCTCTCAACACGGGAATGCCTTGTTTGCTTTTGGTCTCATTGGACGTGATGAGCCCCCCGACGGCGATGGTCTGGCCGTCCTTGATTTTGACAAGTGTGTGCATGGACCGGGTGGACGTTTTGGGCGCCTCAATAGTGGTGCCGCCGCCCATATTGATGCTTCGGATCTCGTCCAAAGTCGTGACAACGGGGGTAAGCTGCACCAGGATTTCATCGTGCAATATGCTGGCCATAAGCCTTAATGTCACTCCTTCCTGGACCTGGTCTGTGTTGGCGCTCGTTGCCACTAGGCCCGCCTGGGTGGCTGTGGTCGTTGTGTTGGCGACATAGCTCGTGACGGTGCCCACCTGAACCATGGCGGACTGGTTGTTCAAAAGCATGACCTTGGGTTGAGAGACCACCTCAACCCTTCCCTGGCTTTCAAGCGCCTGGATAAGGACGCTTAGGCCGCTTGATCCTGTGCCTGAATCATCCTTGGGGCTGGCAGCGCTCAAAGTGAAAAGGCCACCGGATGCGATACTTTGAGCGCCAAAATCGGAACTCAAAGTTATCTTTTTGATCCCCGCCAGGTTCTTGTAAATGGCGTTCCAGTCTATGCCGCCGGCATTCTTCCTGGATAAGGTGACTTCCAGGACCTTCACTTCAATCAGGATCTGCTTATTGCTTTCGGCGTTGACCAAGTCAATGTAACGGCCAATCCTGTCCAACGAGATGGGATTATCCGAAACCATGACTGAGCCCGCAGGTTTGTTAAAAGAGTACTTGCCCCTTTCAGAGACCATCTTTGAAAGATTCGCCTCTATGTCCTTCCAGAAAGAGATGTCGTCTTCTTTGGTCTCCACGTAGACGCTGGCGCCTACCTTGACGTTCATGTTGGCGTTGGTTCCGGATAGGGTGCCGCTGTTGCCTGAAACACCGCCTTGCGGATTCGTCCACGATTCATTGCTGACCATATCGCTAAAGCCTTGAGTGCCCGGGGGCAGGCTGAGCTTGAAGACCTTGGTTTCTCTTGAGACGATGACGAGATTCTTATCTTTGACCTTGAAGCTGCTTGATAAGGGAAAAAGGATGTCATTCAATACCTGCCACACAGGCACATCTAAAACATCCAGGGCCACGACCGCGTTTGAGTCAAACTCAGGGTCATAAACCACGCTATATCCGGTCAACTCGCCTATTTTGCCCAGGACGGTCCTTATGTTTGCGCCCGTGCTTCGTAGAGTGATCTTTTCTTGAAAAAGAGGCGGCAATTCCGGCCTTGGCCTATCTTTTTCAACCTGATCCGCTCTGCTTACGGCTTGCGTATCCTTACGAGCCCCAGCTTGCGCCTTTGTCGCGGATCTCCACTCATCGACGAGAATCTTGCTTTTCGTCTCCTGAGCCATCGCCTGCGAAGGATTGGGGAAACACAGTGATATCCCTAGCGTCAAAATCAAAATATTTAAGCGCATAATGATCTCCTCCTTCTGTCTTTTTGGCCTGATCCTTAAGGTCCGTGACCGGGTAACCGAATCTTTTTCTCCATTCGCCGGGATCGATCACTATCGGCTCATTGTGCTCGGGGACAAACATCCCGTTTTCAATATGGCTGGGTATGCGCACGTTCTGGACAACGGGGCTCTGCCAGTAGAAGTAAGGAAAATCGTTGCCGCAGAAATTCTGAGCAAAATAATGGATATTTTCACGAACACCCAACCTGTATCCCTGTTCATAATCGCCTGCCTTCTTTGCGGCTGAACCAAGCGCGCAGCATCCAGCCAACAACAAAACGGACAGTAGAACGAAAAATCTTTTAATGTAAGCCATAGGGTTTCTCCTTGGCGCATTCCAAAAGCGCCTCCAAATACCTGCCTTCGAACTTCTGCACTTTCGTCTCCAGGTAGCCGTTGTCTTTGGCGTCGCTCGTCGCCAGCCAATAGAGAAAAGGATCCGGAACGAGGCGGACGACGCCGCGGGATGAGTCCGAGATGATAAGGGCTTCTGAGAATTTCCCTTTCTGGGTCTCAACGGATTTCAAGAGCTCGATCTCCTTATCGGACAAGGACGCAAAGCCTTTCAGGGAATCGACGACATTTGGCTCCTGTTTCAAAAACACCTTGTTTGAGGCATTGGCCTGGATGGCGATGCCGCACTCTTTTCCCATCAAATCCACGATCTCCTGCGTTATGGCGCAGCACGAACAGCGGTATTTACGATAGGTCTTAAACGAATTGGTGATGAATTCAGCCGTGTTCTGGAGCTTGAGCAAGCTCCAGGCTTCGTCGATCAAAAGGAATTTGCGCTTGGGCCTCATCTGGGCCTGCGAGACAAAATGAGTGATGAAATACATGATGTTCAAGAGAACAACCACCTGCAGGTCGGTGTGCGCGCTCAAATTCCCCAGCTCAAAGACGGTGAACTTGGCGCCGAGACTAAACTGGTTTTTACCGTCAAAGAACCTGCCGTAGGGCCCTTCTTTGGTAAACGACCGGAGCTTCAAAGCCAGTTTTATCCCTATGCTCTCGCCGACCCCGAGTTTTCTGTTGCAGCTGTGGCTTTTGAGCTTTTCTACGACATCGGATAAGACCACCTCTTGGTCATTGGCCTTTCTGTCCTTGTAGGCGGCCAAGATGGCCTGCTGAAGGACGCCTTCGTGTTCGCGCAGCAGCCTCTCCCTTTCATCACCGCCGGAGCACATCCGGGAGAGCATCGTCACCAGGAATGCCAGGTGTTCGGCATCCGGAACTCTCAAAAATGGATTGATGGTCACGGGGTCGTTGAGCTCGAACCTTATGCACTGGCCGCCAAGAACTGAACAGAGCTTCTTATAGGAATCCCCTTTATCCAAAACGAAGAAGTGGGAATCCAGGCGTGCGTTCTGCAGAATAAAGTCATTCACAAAGAAGCTTTTGCCTGAGCCTGATGCGCCGATCACGATCGTATGCGGGTTTGTGTTGGAATCAAAAAAATCCCAGAACACAGGCTCGCCCCTTCTATTGAGATACACCTGGGCCGGAGTCTGAGTCCCTTGGACCGGGCCGTACAAAGGAAGCATGTCGGCAAGATTGCCTGAAACCATGCGCTTGGTGCGCTTGACGAATCTTTCGTAATGATGGTCAAAGCACAAAGGCAGACACGACAAGAAAAGCGATGAGCCTATGATCTCTTCTTTCAGTCCTTCAGCCCCCATGCGCGACAACGCGTTCAACATGTTGGCGGACAGATTTTCGCAAGACTCCTTGGTCTCGCCTGAGACGATAAAATGGATCCTGGGATAGATGATCTTGTGGCCCAGGCTGAAAGTCTCTTTGACGACGCAGTCCAGCTCTTCCTTTTTCTCCGATGCCTCGATGGACTTATCCCCGAAATACGTGGAACGCTGCAGAAAGGCAAAGGCCTTCTGCATCTTGATCCTCTTTAACGCCTCCTCCTGTTTAGGGATATAGAAATTTATCACCATGGTGAAACTCTTCATCATATCCAACATGGAAAAACGCGTCCCTCTGACCATTTCAGCGCTGAACATGCCTGGCTCCGTGCTCAAGGGAAGTTCCTTTAAGGTCACGACCTGGAATTTTCTGTCTTCAAATTCAAACCCTTCTCCAGAAACCCGCGGCGCATTGTATAAGACCTGGTCAGACATAAGCTCATCTTCCCTCAACTCAGGCACGCTCATGCCAAGGCTTCGCTTGGGATTAAGCGTCCTATACAGGAGTTTGTGCAAATGTTTTTCATCCACTTTTGAATAACTGATCTCGCAGGCCTTAAAAACCCCTTCCACGACTTCGCAGAACCTGGCGATCGTCTGGCAGTAAACCAGAAAATCCTGTGCGATCTTTTTTCTGATGATGTCTTTTCCCGTAAAATAGAAATGGACCTTGTCTCCTAAAGTCGGATAGATCCAAGACGGGAAATACCGCAAGGTGAAAAAACAGCGTATGCTTTTGGAGCAATAGGAGCCGCTCGACTGTTCAAAGAATCCATATTTACCGCCTTTGAGGTGCTTTATTTTGCTGTCGCTTAAGCTTCTGATGATCTCGTTATCAAATGACGCTGCCTGGTTTTTATATGCTTTAAGCCTGTTGTCAAAATCCTCATCGCAGATAAGAATAAACTGACAGCTGACCATATCCTCAGGAAGCCGTATAAGGATTCCTTCCAGGGATCGGGCCAGCTCTTCCAAGTGGCTTATGGATTTCGTTTCGCTTTCGATAAGGGAGATCTCCCATATCTGGCCAAGGCTTGCGTCTTTAAGCACAAAAAATCCGTTTTCGTGGCTGTAATAAGGCAGGAGCTCTGTGAAGGACCTGCTTTCTTCGAAAAAAGACTCTAGGGTTTTGGTCTTGATCATTTTGCGGCGCTTTCCTTATAAGGAACCAATAAGGGGATCCTTGCTTTATCCTGTTTCTTAGAATCGATGAACCAACACGCCTCTTTCACCATGACGTATATCCAGTGCCCGGCCACCAGGGTGTCTTTGTCCTCTTTTGACCTGTGCGCCGGGATCCATACAAGCCTGACATCCGCAGGCGCTAAGACGGGCACGTAAGGTTTGACATATCCGAATGCCTTATCGATTTTCAAATTCCCCCTTATGAACTCAACAGAATCATGCCTGCCTGAGCTCACAGCCGCAAGATAAGCATCCATCACTTTATCTTGGGCACCGGCAACAACGCTCTTTCTTGAAGCCGCGCAGCCAGAACTAATCAACATAATCGAAATCGTCAGAAAAAGCTTCCAGGCCTTCAATCTCCACTCCTTTCTGGATGACCAGTGTCACTTTGGTGCCTGCCTCGATCCTTATGGCGGGGATCATGGCCTCCAGTTGTTTTTGATAATATGACGCCGCCCCCTGGGCGCTATTAGCCAGCCCTGAGAACGTGGCATAATTACTGGCGCTGCCTGTGACATTCTGCGAAGTCTGGCCGTAGGCGCCGACCACGGTTGAAGTCTGGGCCTGGGAGAGCGCCTCAGCCCCTCCTGCCAAAAACCCTGAAAGAAAGCTCAGGGATAGCTGTTTGCCTGTGTTGTAAATCAGTTCTCCTGGAACGCCCAAGCGGCCGGATTCGTCTGCCAGATACCCCAAACTACCCTCATGCTCAAAAGTGTTGCCTAAAGGCAACACCATCGAAAAAGCGACTATCTGGACGATGGCTCTCCTAGAGACAACATCACCTATGGCCTTGCCAATGGCAAAAGCCCCTTTTAACGGGATTCTTGTGTTATTCGGGCCGTAAAAAGCCTCGTCCACGCTGATCAATACTGGCAAAGGGTTATTGACATTCGCAGGCGCATACACACCGGTTAAAAGAGTGCACTTGACGAAACTCCCCAAAGGCAGATAAACATGTCTTTTTTTATGGGCCCTGCCTTCATCCTTGATTTCGTTGACCTTGGCCAACTCCAAATGCAACGCGGGTTTTGCCATATCTGCCCCGGAAAAAGGAGCACTTAGCAGTCTTTCTATGCCGCTGTCTTCACGGCCCTGCCTGAAGTTTTGAGACAGTGCAGTCGTAACTCTTTTATCAAGGTCCATGACGATCTTGCTCATTTCAGACTGGTTTTTTCGCAGGTAAGCCATCTCTTTTTCAAATTCGGCCAGACGGGCCTCGGCGTTTTCCTCTCTTGCGGCGATGTCGTAGTATTGTTTTTCAATACGGGAGACATACGACTTTGTGTCCACAGAGCCGACCAGGACGCCTACGTCCTTGTCCTGTAGGCTGTCTTTGGCCCTTGAAAGATCGGCTGTTCCCAGGCTTTTTCCGATCTTTTTGGTTTCCCTGACCCCTGCAAACGCCAAAAACCCCGAGATAACGGCCAGGCCGCAAACCGCCAAAACGACTGGGCGCGGCCTGTTACGCAATAATGACGCCAAAGTATCAAATCCGGGGATCTTGGCCATGTGTTTACGGATAATCCTTCCTTATGGATTCCATGCTCTGGACAATCAAGTAAGCTTTTGTCGTGTGATCCGAATCCCCTTGAAGCGGACGGCGGGGCCTTGCCCCTAAAACTTGGGCGTCCACGCTGATTGCGACTAAACCCGGTAGCTCTATATTTTCTATAGGCAGCACAATGGGCTTATCCATTAGGTTTTCTAAACGCAACCTCAGCGCTCTGGCCCCGCCACCCAGCTCATAGACGGCCTCTGTCAGGATCCGAAAAACACCGTTATTGAATATTTCCTGATCATGGGAATTTACGCTGGATGCCCCGAAAGGCTCTTCTCCTTTCAAAAGCGTTCTCATGATCTCAATCGTGTCATAGGCCCCCCACCCCTTTGTCCGCGGTTTGGCTTCATTCTGTTTTTTCATCTTGATATAGGTAGAGGCTTCGGCTTCACCCATGATCAAGTGCAGGCAGTAGGAGATATTGTCTTCTGTTACGACATGAACATAGGAATCGAAACTTTTAAGCGGCAGCAAAAACATCCTGTTGCCGAGGGTTTCGACCTCAAGGAATTCCGCCGAGACGCTCTTTGTAACGCCGGCTATCTTTTCCGGAAATTCCGCTTCTGTGACCACGCCGGTCTTGAGCTTCAAAGGTATGGCAGTCTTTGCGTCATTGTCTGAGCTCACAGGTTCGCCAAAGGCATCAGCCAAAAGCAATCCAAAAAGAAGCGACAGAACGCAAAATAGTCCGGCGAGCCTGTGAATCTTGATAAACATTTTTAGTGTTCTCCTATCTCTTCCTGCCTTACCCCAGCGATCACCAGGCCGTACGGGTTGGTTTCCACAGGAGAAACTTTTTCTAAAAAGATCGTGTAGCGAAGGCGGCGGTCATCCAGTTTTTCTTTTCCCATGAAAAGCGCCTTCTCTCCTGTCAACATCACTCTGAAACCCTTATCTGTTTCATCCGACTGCGGATTATCGCTTAAAGAAAACAAAGATGAGATATTGTCGCGGGCAACCCGCGCGATCTCTTCCTCAAGGCTGGCCTTTGTCCTTGAAAGAAGCGCAGGCGCCATGTAACGCATGGCCCTGGCATAGGTATCCTTGACCGTAACAGGAGTGAAATTATTGCGGTCAAGCAACCAGTTAGAGGCAAAACCGCAGACGGCCTCTTTTCCTATCTGGTTTGGATAGGCAATACCCGCTTCATGCGAGCTCGGAATATAGTAAATAGCCTGCGGCCTTGTGGATAACTTAAACACCATGACAAGAAGAGCAAGACAGAAGGCAATACAGGCGTAAAGGGTAATCCCTAAGAATGCGCTGGTCTGTTCGGCGCGGGCCCATTTCTCAAGGAAACCTGTGCGTTTTGTCATCTCGTTCTTTTTCTGTGATTCGAACATATTTGGACAAATAAAAAGGGACTGGCTCCTTGAGTTTTACCTCAAGAAACCAGCCCCTTTGTTTTTCAAATAGGACTGCTTTGAAACTTTAGAGAGAATCCGCCGCGCCGATCCCTCTCATTCCGAACTTTCTATGAATACATTATACCTGAAATAAATTCTGTCAAGATTTTTGTTAGAATTTTTGCCTTTGTTCTTTTATTGCTCGCTTTCTATTTCTACCAGTATATCCAACCCTTCTTTAACAAACAGTTCAAGCGGCAAGCAAAACATGCGTTGAAGCAATTTTTTCTTCTTTTGTCTTTGGTTTTATAATAATATCTACATCCCGGCCCAATCTGTTAAGCAAAATGATAAGAAGATCTAAAGAAAACATACTAAGCTTACCATTTATGAGACAGGAAACTTTTGATTGAGAAACGCCAAGCAATTCGGAAGCTTCTTTTTGTGTAAGACCCCGTCCTTTAATAATCTCTGCCATGCGAGACATTATCTGAGCACGAGCTAAAGTTCTTTGTGAATAAGATACGCCGATATCCGCAAATACATTACCGCTACCCCTATGAACTTTTTCTTTGATTCTCATGATTAATCACCTCGCTCATAATTCGCTTTATAATCTTGCCCTGCTATTTTTAATCGCCTTTTAATCAAGTCTATATCTTGTTGTGGCGTTTTAATACCGTGTTTTGATTTCTTTTGGAAACAATGCAAAACATATATGACTTTCTTAAAGCTAACCGTGTAAACCGCACGATAAGTATCCCCGGAGAAATCTTCAATAATCTCTAATACCCCGGCACCGCCAAAGCCTTTTAAAGGCTTAGCAGCTACTGGCTTTTTGCCTTCTTGAGCTTCAAAAAGCGCATATCCAACATCATCTTTTACTTCTTCGGGAAATGCTCTCAAATCTTTTCTAGAAGAACCAATGAAATCCAATCCTTTCATCTTTCGTTCTCCAATGCAAATATACCATATTTGGTATATTTTATCAAGTGATTATTATTTTATACCAGAAAAATCAATACAGGGACAATACAGCGCCGGATACCCAATACCCTTTTGTTCTATTATAGTTCCTGCGGAAGTACCCCCTTAGCCCCCTCAAACTCTGCTCGGACCTTTCTTTAAAATCTTTTTTAAACGGCTCATAGATCATTATTATTCCTTAACCAGCTGAGGCCCTCTCGAGAACGATTCCAATATCTTTGTATTTTTCTATTTTAAAGTAACAATGTTACTTATAAAACTCCTTTTGGCTTCTTCGTTATCCAAAGACAGAAGAGAAAACCTGCATTGAATTTTGCCAGCTTCTTTCAAGCTCATAATCTTCGCATATATCTCTTCTATTCCGAGATTAAGTTCGGCAATTATTAAACAGGCACTCCGCCCAAGCCTTCCACTATACTCTTAGTATTTGCATTATTACTTGGCTGAAACATCCTAATCGTAGATTCGATCGCTTCTATCTTATCCATTATTCACTTCCATTTTTTCGGTGCCAGAGACCTCTTTTGTTCATAATTATAGCACGTGGGAAGGGAGTCTTAAAGAACAAGCTATTTTTAGCGAAAAACTATTTTGCTTTTCCTGGCAAGCCAGAAGCATTACTTTGCCACCGACCAAACCAACGATACCACCCATCCCAAAACACTCCAGCCTAAAAGAAGATTCAACATAAAGATGGCCAGAATGTTCTTATGCTGCCTCAAGTACGCAATCAAAGATGGTAAGAAATATAACACAATCATCGCGATAATCAACATCAATTCTAAAAGGCTAAAGCTCTGCATCTGCATCGTGGTCACCTCCTCCAAAAACCGAATACCAGCTTACGCGTTTCGGCGGCTCGATCAATCCTTTAATCCTCATCCCATGTTTATAAAACAGGTGCACAATATATCCCTGGGGCTTGCCCTGCTTTGCCAACCTTAAAACGAGCCAGCCTCCGAAGAAAACCGCACCTGCATAAAACGGATCGAAGAAAATGATCAAGGAGCCGCTGACCAAAGCCAAGAGGCCCACGTCTTCGGGTTCCAGGCCGAACAGGAGCAATGGCCTATCGATGGTGCGCGCGCACTTCTTCATCACTGTTTGAACAACCCTTGAAGGATCTTGGGTATGAACATCAGGATCATGAACCCAAAGCCGCAGGCGATGGCCACCCCCTGTTTTCCGTTTAAAAGCGCAAGCACGCCTCCAATAAGCAGGACCGCGCCCAAGATCTTTGATACGGGGCCGGTGAGGATATTGATGATGAAGTTGGCAAAATCCCCGACAACCTGCTGCTCCTGGGCTGTATCCACCTGCGCCAAAACAAAAGGCGCAAGCGCCATGGATAAGCCAAGAACCAAACCCAAGACGACGAACACTTTTGACACGACCCGTTTTACGTTAATGTTTATCTGCATGGCTTTTCAAGCCTCCTCTCTGATTGATGGATCCAATTCCATCCCCATATTCAAACGGCAGGGATATGAGCCGGTCCCTTTCTTCCCTGCTGAATAAAAACTCATGATTCGCTATGCGGGTGAGTTTACCACGCGAGAATACAACGGATTTAGCGAAAGGCAGCCTCAAGAACACATTCTCTGAGATATAGTTCTTTTTGGCGGCATGGATATGGCCTTGAGCGGACCTCAGGCCGTCAAGTTTGGCGCCTTTGTTGTCCGCGGCCATGGTGTCCACTTGGAAGACGCTCTTGTCCTGATAGGTGGTTTGCCCTGTCTTCTCTGACCAGAACCTTGCGTCAAGAGGGTCTTCTTGAGCAAAGATGACCTTGGTCGCGGTATTGGTAAAAATCGCGTTCTCAAACGCATCCGAAACGCTCGACAGATTCCCCCGCGACTGGTTGGACAAAACCAGACAAAAATTGGCGCTCCTGACCTTTGAGATCACGTCCACAAAGTGCGAACAGGCCAGATTCTGGAATTCATCGATAAAGATGAAATAAGCCGGGTCCGTCTCTTTACGCGAAACAGCCTGGGATTTAAGATCAATGATGAGCATCCTGCCTATGGCCTCAGCCAGCCGGGTATTCACCTGGCTCTTTAAGGCAAAGAACGCAACGTCTCCGTTTTTGATTACACCAGATAAATCCAGTTGATTGCGGTTAATGACGTCAACTCCCGCGATCCAGGAAATAGCAGCCAACAGACCTTTGATCTCCTGCCGGTTGACGTCCAAGCTCATAAGGAAATTCGGATTTTCCAGGGCTTCTTTCACACAGCTGAAATTTATCTCTTCTTTTTCCGCGGCCATTCTTTTCAAAAGCTCGACAAAGGTCATGGCCTGGACATTAGAGTAAAAGCCGGCCGGCCCCTGGTAGATCAATTCAAGGGCAGTCATGATCCTGTCGACCTTAGAAAGGATGTCTCCGGAAGACAACGGATTGTAGCCGATGGATGCTTCATTGGGATCGATACTGAAGTAATGGAATTTCTTTTTATTCTCTTGCGCCTTCTTCTGGACATATTTCTTGAAGACCTCATCCCCTTTAAAATCTATAAAGCAGCAACCCCTTTGCTTGTCCATGGCCTGCCGGCTTAAAGGCAGGATCGCCAAAGAGGTCTTGCCGCTACCTGTTGAGCCCAATATGTGCAGATGATGGTTCAAGATATTCTCCTCTAAGACAATATCCTCCTTCTCATCAGAGACGGCCAAAAAGTATTTGTCTGTTTTTCTGTATCGGGCGAGCTTCCTTTCGATATCGTAACGCACCTTCTTGAATGAAACGCTCTCAATAGATAGTTCCTTTCTTTTGTGAATATCCTTGTCTAATTTCAGGAAATCCTCCAGCTCCCGCTTTTTGCGCGGCAGAACGTGCTTGACCAGGTACAAAAACCCAAGGATCCCGAAAAGGACAGCGGACAACCCCAGGGCGCAGACCAAAAAAAGCCTGCCTTCCTTCTGGATGAACCCGTGCCAGAAGCTCCAGAGGATGACCTGCCGGCCTTCGCTGCTAAATGCAAAGTTCGGATCATGAAAACCTATCCTGCCAAACCAAAAGGCAAAGACCCAATACAGGTAATACAGCCATAACCGGAAGTTTCTTGTGCTTAGAGCAATAAACAAGACAAATAACCCCACCAACCCCAGGATGTCATGGGGAGCGAAATTCTCTGAAAAAACGTTACCCATAGTCTTGGACAAAAGCACTGTGTCAGAGTAAGCCCAAGGGTACCTTTCTTCAAACTTCTCAAGGAACAGATACGGCCTCAACTTTTCCATGTCCTTGTTTCTGCCGGTAGCCTTTAGGAAATCATAAACCTGGCTGATAGATAAAGTCCCTAATGAGCGTTCGGTGTTTTTTAGCTCATACGCTTTGGCCCTGCCATAGCTTCCGGTCAAAAGAAAACTTCTGCTGAAATCGTATCCGGCATTTTTCTCATGGGCAGGCGGAAAATCAAAAACCCAGCTTTCCGGCACCTCAAAATAACCCTGTATGTTGAAACGCTTCGAGTGATCACCGGTATCCCCGGAACCTAGCGGCGAAACCGCCACTAAGGCCCTTCCTCCGGATATATCCCCAAGCGAAGAATCGAGGATGCCTGTTTGGACCACAACAGGGATATCCGGATAAGGTCCCAAAATAATGCCTTTTCTGGCGTAATTCAGGCCTATAGACCAACCAATACCCATGTAAAAAATCGGAATCAGCAGGAGTAACCTTATAGACACGCTCTTAAGACTTGAATCCTTGTTCATGGCTTGCCTCCATTCTTCTTTAATGACCCAAATGCTTCTTCCAGGTGATCCAATTTGCCCTGATGAAAACACATCCCCTGCTCAAGCATGCCTAAATCTGTTAGGAAAAACCTGCTTGAGCAGAGCTCCGGAGCCAGGTTGTACAATCTGGTTTTCAGCCCCTCATAGTTGAACCTGCTTGAGGAAACGACCAGAACGCCGTCATATCTGCAGATCTTTGTGATGTCATAGTGGTATCTTTTAACAAAGTACCTCAAAACATCCAGCTTCTTATACCTGGTCTCGACTTCCAGGGCGGCCTTTGTGCCATCTGGCAGAACCAACAGCCCATCGGGTATTTTTTCACTGCGCTCTTTTCCCACCCTTAAGGCCCACTCGCAGATCCATTCCTGGATATCTATATGGCTTTTAAGCAGGAAAAAGGCCTCTACAACGGCATTCTGATGGGCAAAAGTATTGATCCCGGCATAGCTCTTTTCAAAGTGATAGTATCTGACCATAGCCTCATGGGAGATCAGTTGTTTGCCTTTGTGGTTCAGGTAGTAGATTTTTGTCTTCAATAAAGGATCATAGTAGACACTGATAAAGCCTTCTTTGAAGGAGTAATCTATCAGCCAGCGCGTATGGGATATATTTACAATCAACTGAATGAAAGTCTCCAGCTGGTTTCTTGTGGCATACCTGAAAGTAAATAAAAAGCCAGCCAGGAGTTTGATCCTGCGTGTTTGTTCTTCCTGAGTGATTCTACCTTTTTTCATAATCCTGCCTTTCTATGGCCCGCCTGGGATGGGGTGGAATGGATGGGGGGGGTGTGAGTTGATGGGGGCATACGGTAGCCTTCGAGAGGCGGTGGGAGAAACCGCCCAAAAAAGCTCCCGCATGCGGGGTGCGTAACGCGCTCATACATAAACAGGTTAGCGGATAAAAGCCGTGTCGGAATTGGCCGTGTAATCCTGATGATATAATTTGCATTCATTGTCAATTCCCTGAGAATTAAAATGCTCATTAATTTATCCTCTAAACCCCCAATTTAGAGCTCACTTTCCCCGCCCCTTTGTCCGCATGGACAGTCAGAGCTGAAGCTGCCTCACCTATGCCGCTCAACACACCCTTGGTCATAAACCAGGCTATGCCGGGAGACATAACCAACAAGACCCCTGTCACCGTATTAAAATAAGGCTTCTCAAAGAACCAAGAGCCGTTAGTCCCGGAGGCCAATTTCGCCTGCAGCACGGCCATGTAAATTGAGGCGTAGTGAATCAGTGCCCAGATGATCACCCATGATTTAACCCAAAAAAGATAGATGAAGTATTCCTTGAGAATGTCGATGTTCCTAAACAAAAGGCATAAAAGCAGAGTGAAAGGAAAAAGGCTGTAGATGATCATGACGGCATACCCCTCCAAATACGGCAGGGCCTTGACCATAAACTCGGCCAAGGAGCTTGAGAAAAACTGGCCTATCGCTGAAGCCAAGAAGGCGAAAACGCCTGTGGTTTGCCTGGCTAACCAGCTTAAAGAGACACCTTTGGGATTTATGCCGTAGCCGATCTCATTAGAGGCTATTTGAGTGGCTGATTTCTCAACCTCCTTGGAAAGCAGCCAGATCTTTATGGCTTTGTAATCTACGAATAGGTTGGCAAAGGTACCAGACATACCCAACGTATCGAGCTGTTTTTTAATGTAGTCGTTTAACCTGGAGTCCAAGCCCTCCCACCTTTTTCTTTGGGCAGAGTCGTAGTTTGCCACCACATCCTCATCACCAGGCCACCACTTCTTGGTTATCTTCGCCTGCGCATTGCCATGGTTAAGCATCCTTCCTAATGTCTGCGGATAATCGTTTTTAAGGAAATTTTCTGTGTCTTTACTCAGGACAGGGTCTTTTTTAATGCCCTGCGCGCTGAAATGTCCCAAGTACAAAGAGACCTTGTTCACGATGAAAGGATTGTTAAGATAGTTAAAATCCTGCTTCTGGGTGACCTGGGTGATGGCGCTGATTGTGCCATAGACAATGGAATTGTAAGCCTGGCTTATAAAAACAAGCCCCAAAGAGCCGGCCTTGGCTTTACCGGTATCAATAAAAGTATTTTGCAGGATTTGCCCGGTTGTATTCCCGCTCCAGCCGGCTTGCTCCATAGTGGATGTGGCAGTCTCGATATTCGCCATGGGCTTAATAAAGATAAACATAAAAGCAAAATACATGAATACATAACTCCACAGCCTTGAATAATCGGCTTTCTTAACCGAGGCCCATAAGGACGACAATATCCCGATCAGAAAAACAGCCGCCGCTATCTTTGTATCAGAAAACAGATAATCCATAATCGACTTGGCATTAACCAAACCGATAACCTCGAATGCCGCTTCTGTGGGAGATATCCCCATAGGGATCATTTTTAATACTTTCCTTTAATCGGTTGCCGATAAATAAAAAGTCCCCAACCCATTAGGCTTGAGGACATAATGATTCCCATTCTCCTGGTCTAATTTCTAGAAAGAGATCATACTGACATATAGAAAACTTGGATAGTTTTATCCGCTTACAAAACTTATCGGAAAATAATCTTATTTTCAAGCTTACACCCCCCGAAAACAAAAAATGATAGCCTTCTTTTAGCTATCATTTTTTTCGGGAAGTGTGGTAGTAGAACCTTCGGTCTGTTTTTTCTTAGTGCTACGAGACGCCTCATCCTGAAAAAGCTCTTTGAGGAAGCATAACACCATCTTGTAGGCGTTCAACCATTCGTCA
>Ga0265297_10001736_pt1 | contig 48671 bp, 43 predicted proteins | sample Munlanlwell13791_FD_192502 | JGI IMG/M metagenome (GOLD analysis project Ga0265297, IMG submission 192502) | Leachate microbial communities from a municipal landfill in Southern Ontario, Canada - Leachate well 137-91 | ecosystem: Engineered > Solid waste > Landfill > Unclassified | place...
ATTGTTCCTTAAAGATTGAAGTTGACTAAAATAAATTTTATCCCCTTAGTGCAAGGGGTTAGTAATAATTCTCAAAACAAAAGTAACTTCGTTCCCCTTTAGGGGTTAGGGGTTCGTTAATATCATGATAGATAATATTAAAATAGTATTCCATCAGGGGAAACAATTTATTCCAAACCCAACAACAGTAGAAGTACCGGGTGTTTTCAGGGGACGACCTGTGATTAGTCATGAAAAAGTAAATGAAGCTGAACTACTGAACTTATGTCCGACTGATGCCATCACAAATAATCCGATAAGTATAGATCTGGGTAAATGCACATTTTGCGGTGAGTGCGCCAGATGCTTTCCTGAAAAAATTTCGTTTTCTAAAGATTATAAACTTTCCAGCAACGAACGAAACAGATTGATAATCATGGAAGGTGATGATAAACAGATTGAGGTGAATCCGGATACTGTCCGTAAAGAGATACATCGTATTTTTGGCAAATCACTTAAACTGAGACAAATTTCAGCAGGTGGAGATAACAGTTGCGAGTGGGAATTAGGAGCAGCCAATAATGTACAGTTCGATATGAGCCGATACGGGATAGATTTTGTAGCATCACCCCGGCATGCCGATGGCATTGTCATTACCGGACCCATAACTAAAAACATGGCTGATGCTGTCCAAATCTGCTATGATGCGACACCAGATCCTAAGATAATTGTACTGGTTGGTACCGATGCTATTAGCGGCGGAATATTTGCCGAAAGTACTGCCATTGATCGTAGCTTTCTGGAAAAATATCCGGTTGATCTTTATATTCCCGGAAATCCGGCTCATCCACTTACCATCATAAATGGTTTGTTGGATCTTACACGAAAACATTAATTGTTGAATAAATTCAGCCAAACCAATTCTACGGATAACTCTTTTAAAATGATTTTATAAAATATAATCCAAAATATTTCCCTAATTGAAAGCAAAAGTGTATTTTTGTATAGATTTTTTTTGAGAAATGACAAACCGATACGAAGAACTGATAAACGCATTTGAAAAAAGACTGCGAAAATTAATTTCGGAGTATAAGTCATTACAGGAACAAAACGCTGCTTTGAAAGCTGAATTGGACCGGAAACAGACCGATTTAATGCATGCTTATCAGGAAGTTCTGGAGCTCAGAAAAAATTACGACCATTTGCAAATTGCAAGAAACCTGGGTGGATCGGAAGCTGAAAAAGCTGAATCCAAACAACAAATTACCAAAATGGTGCGGGAAATAGATAAATGTTTAGCGCTTTTGGATGAATAGAGCGTATGGAAGACGATATTTTTTTAATAAATGTGCAAATTGGTGGTTTAAGATTACCACTGCGAATTGCTCGAAAAGACGAGGAGTTGTACCGTAAGGCCGAGAAATTGTTAGTAAAACAACTGGAAATATTCCAGGTAAAATACAGGCAACGCCCTACAGAAGATATACTTATCTTAGTTGCATACCAATTAGCCGTAATGGTTTCAAAACAGGAATTATCAGAAGATACTGTACCATTAGCAGAAAAAATTCAATCGCTTGATAACGAGTTAAAAGCATTGCTTTCCAAAGAATAGAAAAGCAACATCGTTATTTTTAAACAGACATTCCGCATTACGTTGTCAAAAGTTCAGACTCTTTTTATTCAGAGTTTTAACAGATTGCAATGTCAATGCGTTTTTTTATGCAACTTAATCAAACTATAAATACACATATTATTATTTACCAACACTAAATTCACAAAATGGAAACGATATTGATAGGAATCATTGCTCTTGTTGTGGGTGCCGGAGGGTCTTTTGTCCTCTTACGCTTTGTCAACAAACGGGCAGTGCAGGAAGCCGAGGCGGAAGCCGAATTACTCAAGAAAAACAAACTCATCGAAGTAAAAGAAAAATTCATTGGTCTGAAAGCAGAACATGAACAACAGGTTCAGGAACGGAATGCAAAAATTCAGGCTGTAGAAATGAGACTTCAGCAAAAAGAGATGCAACTAAACCAGAAACAAGGTGATGTTCAACGAAAAGTAAATGAAGTAGATAGTTTAAAAGAGCAATTGGAACACCAACAAGGTGCCATTGAACTTAAAAAGAAAGAACTGGAACATTTAAGCCATCAGGCACAACTTCAACTTGAAGCAATTTCAGGTTTATCTGCTGATCAGGCCAAGGAACGTTTAATTGATGCTTTGAAAGAAGAAGCCAAAACCGAAGCTATGTCATATGTAAATGATATAATGGAAGAAGCGAAAATGACAGCCAACAAGGAAGCGAAAAAGATAGTTGTTCAGAGCATTCAACGTATTGCAACCGAAACGGCTATAGAAAATTCAGTTACTGTTTTTCATATTGAATCGGACGAAATAAAAGGCAGGATTATTGGTCGCGAAGGTCGTAATATCCGTGCACTGGAAGCAGCTACCGGTGTTGAAATTATTGTGGACGATACCCCTGAAGCCATTGTGCTTTCAGCATTTGATCCGGTTCGGCGTGAAGTTGCCCGTCTTTCCTTACACCAACTGGTTACGGACGGACGTATTCACCCTGCCCGCATCGAAGAAGTCGTTGCGAAAGTTCGGAAACAGGTAGAAGAAGAAATTATTGAAATAGGAAAACGTACCACGATAGATTTGGGTATTCATGGATTACATCCTGAATTAATCCGTCTGGTTGGTAAAATGAAATATCGTTCGTCATACGGACAAAATTTATTGCAACACTCGCGGGAGACAGCCAATCTTTGTGCCACAATGGCAGCCGAATTGGGATTGAATCCTAAAAAAGCAAAACGTGCGGGATTGCTTCACGACATAGGCAAAGTGGCAGATGATGAACCTGAATTGCCACACGCAATTCTTGGCATGCGTCTTGCAGAGAAGTATAAAGAAAAACCGGATATTTGTAACGCTATCGGTGCACACCACGATGAAGTGGAAATGGAAACATTGATAGCACCGATTGTTCAGGTTTGCGATGCCATTTCGGGAGCGCGTCCGGGAGCACGTCGCGAAATTGTAGAAGCTTATATTAAAAGACTGAACGATTTGGAAGCATTGGCGTTATCTTATCCGGGAGTATTGAAAACTTATGCTATCCAGGCTGGACGTGAATTACGCGTGATTGTTGGAGCAGATAAGATTGACGATAAAGAAACGGAATTATTGTCGTTTGATATCGCTAAAAAAATCCAGGATGAAATGACCTATCCGGGTCAGGTGAAAATTACCGTTATCAGAGAGACGAGAGCGGTTAGTTATGCTAAATAGTTTATAGTGAGTAGTAAGTAGTTTATAGTAAGTAGTAAGAATTGGTGATATTTTTTACCAGTTTGACTACAGGGATTTTTTTTCTTACTATAAACTACATACTATAAACTACTTACTAAAAAAAGGGGCTGTTTGGTTTTGACAGCAGGTAGAAAGGGTATGTAAGCATGTCGAGCTATGAGAAAACAGCTCGTAAATCCAGAGTCTCAAAATTCTAACTGGCGAAAATAACTACGCTCTTGCTGCTTAATCGAATAGAGTAGATTAGGCTTAATTCCGGTACTAGGTACTGGAACGGGACATCTCCCAAATGCCCTCTCCTCGAGGCGATTTGATATGGAGATGCAGCTAAATCGGGGATAGTTGCGCTTAGCCTTGGAGGCGCGATGAAATAAAAAGGATAAGGCACAGGTTGGTGGCTTCGGTCTTGCCAGTGCACGAAAATCTAAGCGAAGATAAACATGTAGAAAGCTTATTATTTCCTTGTTTGGACGAGGGTTCGACTCCCTCCAGCTCCACTAAAACCATTTCAATTTAGAGTAAAAGCCTGCAAAATCTATGATTTGCAGGCTTTTACGTTTTTAGAAGAATAGTAAAATATTCAATTAAAACCAATTTTTAGGTGACCCCTTCGGGTACCCAAAGAAAAAAAAGTCTCGGGTACCCGAATTTGTTCGAAAATCATTTATAATCAAGTAGTTCAATCAATGAACATCTTGTACATAAATCAAAGAAAATGTATTTTTGAACACTTTAAAGGTTACCACAAATGAATGCCAAACTTTCCATTCTCTTTTATGCAAAGAGATCAAAAACAAGCACCGGGGGCTTAGTCCCCATTTACCTCAGAGTTACTATTGACGGTGAACGTATTGAACTCACCACAAAACGATTTATCCATCCCGACAAATGGTCGGTTGAAGGCAATAAGGTCAAGGGCACTACAGCAGAAGCAAAGGCCATCAACACCTATTTAGATACACTAAAAGCGAAGGTGTATGAATATCAACAAGAACTTATTCGTGAAAACGAATTTGTCAATGCTGAAAACATGCGTAACAAGATCTTAGGTGTTGAAAAACGAAGTCATATGCTCATAGCCATTTTTGAACAACATAATGCTGAATTAAAAGCGTTAGTTGGAAAAGAATTTGCGGTAGCCACCTATGATCGTTACGTTACTTCACTTAAACACACTACCAACTTTATCAAATGGAAATTCAAAGTTTCAGATATTGATATTCATAAAATTGACCATGAGTTTATTAGCAGTTATGAATTCTATCTAAAATCTGTATGCAACTGTTGTCAAAACACAGCGGTGAAGTATATCAAAAATTTTGGTAAGGTTATCCGGATTTGTTTAGCAAATGGTTGGTTGGATAGAAACCCATTTTTCAATTATAAGGCAAAGATTAAAGAAGTTGAACGCGTGTTCCTAACTCAGGATGAAATTGAAACCATGTTTAATAAAGAGTTTGCAAGTGAACGTCTCAACCTGGTAAAGGATATATTTTTATTTAGTTGTTTTACAGGTCTGGCATATGCCGATGTCAAGAAACTTACACGAAGCAATATTGGAATAGGTGTTGATAGTGAACGTTGGATCTTTACTAATCGAACCAAAACAGATACACGCTTTAATATCCCGTTACTGCCCATTTCGGCAACAATCCTAGATAAATACCGCAACCACCCACAATCGTCTAATCAGGGGCGTTTATTGCCTATTCTGAGCAATCAAAAGATGAATTCATATTTAAAAGAAATTGCAGACCTTTGCGGCATTCCAAAAGAACTCACTTTTCACATTGCGCGTCATACTTTTGCCACCACGGTCACGTTGACCAATGGCGTACCCATCGAAACTGTGTCGAAGATGCTCGGACATAAAAATCTTCACACCACACAACATTATGCAAAAATTCTAGACTTGAAAGTAAGTGATGATATGCATATTCTAAAAGAGAAATTTAGAAATGGAAATCAGATGGCAACAAAAAAGGCAATAAGTGAATAAGTCTATAGAGTATTGTTTTTAGAATATTCATGAAGAAACAGCAGCTAAAGGCGGTTTTTCAATCAAATCACTAACTTTTGCCATTATTGTACGCTGGAATAAAAATTTTTATACATGTAATTCTTGATTAAAAAACTCAGAAATCAAATTTCAGTGACTATTCGCTAAATATTTTTCAATAACTTTGGAAACTCATTTGACTTTATAGATTATTGAAAAACAATTTCTCTTATCAACAAAATAGAGATATCAAAATCACTCAATATGACTTACATTCAATCCAATATCGGTGGTCGAGCAGAAAATCAAGATTTTTATGGTTCTGCGCATACAAAGTCTGGAGAACTTATAATCGTCTGTGATGGTATGGGAGGACATAATGGTGGAAGACATGCCGCTGAAAAAGCTGTTCAAATAATTATTAAAGAAGTGACCAAAAGCAATGATACAAATCCGATCAAAGCACTTCGAGGAGCAATTTTAAAAGCGAATGAAGCAATTTGGCATGAAAGTGATACGAATGCAAGTCTCAAAGGAATGGGTTCAACTGTGGTGGCTTTGCTCATCACTCCCGAAAAAGCAATTTGCGGCCATGTAGGAGATAGTCGAATCTATCAACTAAGAAAAAGGAAAATCCTTCACCGTACCTCAGACCATTCGCAAGTTTTTGATTTAGTTCGACAAGGTAAAATTACAGAAGAACAAGCAAGATTATCAGATAAATCTAATGTGATTACTCGTTCGTTGGGTACAAAACTGGCATTGAATGTTGAGATTACAGACAATATCAGCTACAAAACTGCTGACCGATTTTTTCTTTGTACAGATGGAATTTGGAGTATGATTCCCGAAAGTCAATTGATAGAAATGATTTCTGAAGAAGGCAATGTTGAATCTATAATTACAAACTTGATTGAGAAAATAAATACGATTGGAATTGCAAATGGTGGTAATCATGATAACTTGACCGCTGCATTGATTGAAATGGAAACGAGCTCAAAATAGGAAGTTACGTCTTACTTTTATTACTTTCAACAAACCGCTTGCACAAAAATACGGTAATAATAAATATTCTCCGTATATTTGTGCAAAACAAAAAAAGATATGGAGAAACTTGAAGAACTATTTGTGCAAAACAAAGGATATCTGACATCAAAATTTATCCGTGGAAATCGATCGCTTTACTATCAGTTGAAAACTATGTTGGACACAGAAAAAGTAGTTCAGATAAAACGCGGATTGTATCGTCATATGGATTTTGCGGAAGAAGCTAGTTGGGGTGAAGCTTGTAAGATAGCTCCTCAAGCAGTAATTTGTCTTTTTTCTGCATGGAGGTTTTATGAACTATCTACTCAAACACCAACAGTAATACATGTAGCCATACCGGCAAAAGACAAAGTGCTTTTACCGGATTATCCACCAATTAAATTGTATTATTGGAATAAACGGTTCTATGAAACAGGCATAATAAAAACAACCTATAATGAAGAGCAAATTACAATTTACGACATAGAAAAATCGGTTTGTGATGCCATTCGTTACCGCAATAAAGTGGGAATAGACATTACTTCCGAAGTATTGAGGAATTACCTCAAAAGAAAAGACCGCAATTTGGATAAACTAGTGAAATATGCAGATAATATGAGAATTGCGACAGTATTGAACCAATATCTAACCATGATGCTATGAACAACCGGGCAGCCTCAATAAGAGCAAGATTGCTCAATATAGCTAAAAAAGAAGGAATTGATTTTCAACTTATCATTATCCGTTTTTTGCACGAACGATTATTATACAGGCTTTCGGTTTCTGATTATTCTCAGCAATTGATCTTGAAAGGTGGTGCATTTATTTACGCCATGCAAGGTCTAAAAAGTCGCCCGACTATAGATGTTGATTTATTGGGAACGCAAATATCCAATGATATTGAAGTGCTTTGTAAGGTTTTTAGGCAAATATGCGCTATTGAATCAAGAGATGAAGTGACATTTAATCCAAAAAGCGTTGTTGGAGAATTGATAACCCAACAAGACAAACATAATGGCGTTCGACTTTACATTGATGCGTCTTTTCACACTGTTCGCCAACGTATACAAATTGATGTTGGTTTTGGTGATATTGTGATTCCGGTTGTTCAAGAATTGGAATATCCAATATTGTTGGACGATATGCAAGTCCCGGTTATACAAGCATATTCAAAAGAAACGGTGATTGCTGAAAAATTTCAGGCAATGATAGAATTATCAGTAGCCAATAGTAGAATGAAGGATTTCTATGATGTGTACAAGTTATTAGCTGACAACGAATTTGACAACGACACATTGGAAGAAGCAATTAAAGCAACTTTTGCAAACAGGGAAACTTCATACGCCGAGAATCATGCACTGTTTTCAGTGGACTTTGCGACAAATCTGCAAAGAAAAAGAAGTTGGACAGCATTTCTAAACAAAATAAACAGAGACAAAGAACTCGATTTTGAAGAAGTTATGCGATTAATAAAGGAAAAATTAATGCCTTACTGGGCGAAAATGAAAGAAATATAAGCCAATATCAATTTATAAAATTTCAACTGTAAAAAGATGAACGAAAACCAAACACAACAAATTCAACTCTTTAAATCTGTTTTCAGGGGAAGAGAAGATGTGTTTGCTGTGCGTTGGGAGAATGGAAAGAAGAGTGGCTATATGCCTGCTTACACTTATGATCCATACTTATATCGTGCTCATAAAATGCGTGGTGGCACTTTTCAAAATTATCCGGACAAAACATATTTGCCTTTATCTGAGAAAGAATTTGAGAAGCATTTGAGGGGTGAACAATTAGTCGGAATATACCCGTTGCTTCCTGATAATACTTCTTGGTTTATTGCAGCTGATTTTGATGACGATAATTGGTTAGATGAATGTAAAATATTTTTGAAAGTTTGTGATGAAAACGAAATTCGAGCTTATTTAGAACGCTCTCGCTCAGGGCAAGGTGGACATATTTGGATATTCTTTGAACAATCCTATCCAGCTATCCGAAGCCGAAAAATTATTCTTTCATTACTAGAAAAGTCCGGTATTTTTTCAGTATTCGACAAGAGTTCAAGCTTCGACAGATTATTCCCCAATCAGGATTTTCTTTCCGGAAAAGGATTGGGCAATCTTATCGCATTGCCGTTGTACAAAAAGACAGTTGAACAAGGGAATAGCTGCTTTCTCGATATAGATACTTTTCAACCTGTTCAGGATCAGTTTGAATTTTTGAAAAATATCAACCGAATCACAGTTGAGAAGCTCGATGAACTTTATCAATTAATCTCGACTTCAACCATTTTTGCTTCAAGTAATCCACTCACTGCAAACACGACACCTCCTGCAACAATTTCTACCAAACTTACAATCTCATTGAACAATGTGGTCAGCATCAACAGAAATGGTCTATCTGCCTCATTAATCAACTTTTTAAAAGAGGAACTGAATTTTGCAAACACTGAATACATCATTAAAACGAAAGCGGGCAAAAATACCTTTGAAACTGACCGTTATTTTAAATTTGTTGAGGAAACTGAAAACGAAGTTATTGTTCCGAGGGGTTTTATTGGCAAACTAATTCGGTTTTGCCAAGCAAATAATATCGAATATAGTTTCAATGATTTAAGAAAAAAACTGAATTCGCTTGAATTTCAATTCAATGCTCAACTTAGAGAACATCAGCAAAGTGCTATCGAAACTGTAGCTAAAAAGGATTTTGGTGTAATAGTAGCACCGCCCGGCTCAGGTAAAACGATAGTTGGACTAAAAATTATCTCAGACAGAAGTCAACCAGCATTAATTATTGTACACCGCAAACAATTGGTAGAACAATGGATAGAACGTATTGAAACATTTCTAGGCATACCCAAACATGAAATTGGGAGAATTGGACAAGGAAAAAGTAAGGTTGGCAAAAAGATTACTATTGCAACTATTCAAAGTTTATCTAAAGAATTAATCAATCCTGAATCAGATAGTTTTACAAATTCGTTTGGAACAATTATCGTAGATGAATGCCATCATATTCCGGCCAAAACCTACAGAGACACAATTACCAAACTACCAACGTATTATTTGTATGGTTTGACTGCCACACCGTTTAGAAAATATAATGACGGGAAGATTATTTTCTCTCACTTAGGAGAGATAATTGTCGAAATAAAACCAGCAGAAATCTCATCGTACAAACAAGCTAAAATTATCATCCGTAATACAGAACTTGATATACCATTTAATTCGAAAACGGATCAATTTGAAACACTTTCAAAAATGTTGATTCATGATTCAGTTCGTAACAAATTGATTTTAGAAGATGTTTTTGTTGAGTTGAAACTCGGTAAGAAAATAGTCATAATTACTGAAAGGAAAGAACATATCGACACTTTAAATCAATATTTGAAACAATCTTATGAAACGATAACTTTAAGTGGAGACGATTCGGAAACTAGCCGAACCCAGAAATGGAAAATACTCAAGGAGGGTAATTATCAAGTTCTCATCACGACTGGACAGTATTTCGGTGAAGGATCTGATTTGCAAAATGCAAATTCTCTTTTCCTTGTATATCCATTTGCATTTGAAGGAAAATTAATTCAATATATTGGAAGAGTTCAACGGTCGGAGCTTACTCCTACAATCTATGACTATAGGGATATTAAAATCGATTATCTCAACAAACTATTTCTGAAAAGAAATACCTATTATCGGAAAATAGAGAAACAAGCTTCATTGTTTGACGAACCAACAGAAGAAATAACAGTTCTTCAAGATACTCTGAAAATAGAGCTAAAAATAAAAGTCTCAATTGATCAACTTGATTTTCGTTATGGAAGCGTTGTATTCAAATATTTAATTCCGGAAATTGCAGAGCCAGTAGAATTTGAAATTGAAAATCTTCAAATCAGACCTGAATTTGAAGTCTTGAAACCCTATTTTGCAAAGACATTAAACTCGAAGTTTGTTTCATTTGATATTTATGCGGAATTTGAGAATAGAGGATTGGTCTCGCAATTAGCCACATCTACCGACCTACAAAAAATCAATCAAGAAGTAATTGAAGGTGTTAGATTCAAATTCATCACAAACTTTTTTCTTGGCATGAAGCCTCAAACTGATAATAATCTCATGACTGTTGATGAATTATTGAAGAAGGAGAATAACGAACCGGGTCTTTATACTGATGGACAAACGTTGTTAGACGATTTATTAAGCCACAAAAACTTTAGGCATTCAAAGCAATTAAGATATTTGGCTAATCAGCATGAAAGAACAATTATGAAAATCAGATTTGTTTTAAGTCCTTTTTCTTTCGTATTTTTACTCTCCGGTGAGCATCAATTCCATATAGTTTTGGAAACGCTTGACACAGAGGAAGCAACCTATTTATGGCACATAGAAAAGGATAAAACACAACTTAAATCCCAATTAAAAACAATAGACGAACATCTTTCGATTATTCGAAATAAGGGAAGACAAACATTCCTTGATACCATGCCGAAAAGTTTTAGTAGAATTCTTCACGACTACACGGACACACAGAAAGGATTTGTAATTTGGAAAGATTTATTGGAAGAGAGAATTAATTAGTTTACAGCAAAGAAAAACAAAAGGAAATTTATGCCTAAAACAAAAAAAGAATTCATTAGCTTACTCGCTAAACGCATGAATACGGATGAAATTACTGCAAAACAATGGATTGAAGGTTACGCAGATACGCTTATAGACATTTTCGAAACTGGAGAAGGTGTGACAGTTGATGGATTAGGTGGTTTTTATGTTGCAAGAAAGAGTTCGGGAACCGTATTTAAGTTCAATCCGAGTCAGAAAATTAGATTTATACTTGGTTGGAGTTCAACTTATAAAGAAAAATAATGTAAAACTCCATTTCCTCAGCGTGTACAAAATAGATAGTTGCTAATTCAACAAAGTGAAAAGGAAAAGTGCAAAAAAATCGAACGAATGCATGTTTGTTAACAACCGTCATGAATAACAACAAACTAACAGCAATTATTATTCTTTTGAAATTTTTAGAATTCAGGCATAAAAATCTCCATACAACTTAGTATTATGCCAAGATATTGGATTTGAAAGTAAGTAACGATATGCAGATTTTGAAGGAAAAGTTTGTAAATGGGAATCAAATGGAAATAAAGAAGTCGGCTGGATAACAACTTAATCAATTGGTTTAATTTAGTCCCTTATTCTATACTAATAGTATAGTTTGGAGCCACAAAACAAACTATCAATAGTAGAATTTGAACAGATAATCGACTAAAACCCGATTATCTGTTCAAATTCTGCTGAGTTTTTCAAATGATATAAAATTGTAAAATAACTGTTCCTAGCCCAATTCCACAATAAGACTATATTTCATTTGCGACATTCACCGAAAAATGTGTATTTACGCAAACAGGATATTTTTCAACAATTAACTCTCATTTAAAATGAACTGTACCCCAAAAGTTAGACAAAAAACTTTTGAGGTATTTTTATGGAAAAAATCAAGCAAAAAAATCTGAAGCACAGTTATTCAGATAAGATTCGGTTTGTAGAGCTACACAATCAGGGTTATGGTTCAACCCACATAAGTAAATCGTTACATATATATATTATTACCTGTCATCCATAAAGCTTTTAGCATCAAGGTTAGCCGTAAACATTTGGTAATATTGCCACCGGTAGGTATAAACCAATACGGAATAAGTCTTTCTGATTATTTCTATAGTTTACAAGGTTCACACCTCAGCCGCTGTTTTATACACCTCGGATTCCACTTCACCCGTTTGAGTAAAATCGTATTAGAAATAATGAAAACATGTATGAAATCTGCTCTACTTTTGCAGAAAAAACATGAAATATATTATCATTTTTGCAATTACAGGCTTCTTATTTAGCTGTACTCCAAACAAGCCGACAGAAAACAGTCATACCCCCAGACTTTCGGTTATCACTTTACAGGAAGATTCCATAACACTCTACGCAGAGTTTCCCGCTCGCATAGAAGGAAAAGTAAACGTAAATATACGTTCACAGGTGGATGGATATATTCGTGAGATTTTTGTGGAGGAAGGTGCTTATGTAAAAGCAGGACAGCCTTTGTTTAAGATCGATGACCGCTCTTACGTTGAACAAGTAAATACAGCAAGTGCCAACCTGGATGCAGCATTAGCCGCCCGGAAAAACGCGAAGTTGGAAGTAGAGAAATATACTCTGCTTAGTCAAAATAGTGTTACTTCTGATTTCCAGTTGCGAACAGCGAAAGCTCAGTACGAAACAGCGCAAGCAAACGTAGCACAACAAAGAGCAGGATTGGAAGCCTCAAGGATAAATCTAGGCTTTACCCTGATAAAATCTCCGGTAAACGGTTTTATTGGTCGTATTCCGAAACGTATTGGCAATCTTGCATCAGCCAGCGACACACAGCCCCTTACAACATTGTCGGAAATAAGCAATGTCTATGCGTATTTCTCTATGACAGAAAAAGAATTTCTTCGTTTCAATGCCCGGTATAAAGGCAATAATCTAAACCAGAAGATTAGTGAGACAGACAGTGTTTCACTGAAACTTGCTGATGACAGCGATTATCCCTATCGGGGGAAAATACAAATGATTAACGGAGAATTTGAGGCGGGTACCGGTGCAATGAGTGTCCATGCTTCATTTAAAAACCCACGTTACCTGCTCAGAACCGGAAATACCGGACGTATCATACTCCCTTATACGGAGAAGAAGGTTTTGTTGATTCCGGTTTTATCCACACTCGACATACAGGACAAGATATTTGTTGTCCGCCTGAACAAAGAAAATAAATCGGAACGTGTGGCTATTACCGTCAGCCATAAACAAGGTGATTATTATATCGTAAAATCGGGTCTTCACTCCGGCGACAGAATTGTAAGCAGCGATTTGGAAACAATTGAAGAAGGCTCTATCATTCAACCGAAATAACATGTTACAAAAAATAATAAACAGGCCTGTTCTGGCCACCGTCATCTCGATCATCTTAGTATTACTGGGTTTAATCAGTCTGTCGCGATTACCCAGCACTCAATTTCCAGACATTGCTCCTCCTACTATTAGTGTTTCAGGATCTTACCCCGGTGGTAACAGCGAGAGTGTCACCCGATCTGTTATTATTCCGTTGGAGGAAGCTATTAATGGAGTAGAAGGAATGGAGTATATCAATTCTACTGCCGGAAATGATGGCAATTTTTCCGTTACGGTGGTATTTAAGCTTGGAACCAACCCCGATCAGGCTGCCGTAAATGTACAAAATCGCGTTGCACAGACAAATAGTCTGATGCCGCCCGAAGTATTGCAAACAGGTATTACTACAACAAAACAGCAGAATAGTAATATCATGATATTCAATATTGTAAGTAACGATGCAACAAAATATGATGAGCTGTTTCTTCAGAATTATGCCAATATAAATTTAGTACCGGCGCTCAAAAGAATTCAGGGTATCGGTAATATTATGATATTCGGAGTAAAAGACTACTCGATACGTATCTGGTTAGACCCGCAGAAACTGACTGTCAATGACCTTGTACCAAGTGATATCGATAGGGCAATTCAGAATGCCAGTTTTGAAGCATCTCCCGGGAAATTGGGAGCCGAATCAAAAGCACCCATGCAGTACACCATGAAATATAAAGGAAAGCTGAATGATCCTGCTAAATTTGAAAGAATTGTATTGAAAGCTAACCCGGATGGTTCTATGCTACGTTTAAGCGACGTGGCAAGAGTTGAATTCGGAGCCTCGTTTTATGACAGTGATAATAAACAAGATGGAAAACCGGCTGTAACACTAATGATACAACAAATCAGCGGTTCAAATGCCAATAAAATAGAAACAGAAGTCAGAGCCTCTCTTAATCAGTTGTCCCGGAACTTTCCTACCGGTATTACGTACAGCATTATTCAAAGTGCCAAAGAACGTTTAGACAAATCCATTGACCAGGTTATAACAACATTAATTGAGGCATTCGTATTGGTAATCCTTGTGGTTTTTATTTTCCTACAGGATTTTCGTTCCACATTGATACCGGCTATAGCAGTTCCTGTATCCATTATCGGATCTTTCTTTTTCCTGCAACTCACTGGATTTTCTATAAATGTTTTGACTCTTTTTGCTTTAGTTCTAGCCATTGGAATTGTGGTCGATGATGCCATTGTTGTTGTCGAAGCGGTTCATACAAAAATAACACAAGAGGGCATGGATGGCAAGGAAGCCACAAAAACAGCCATGAGCGAAATTTCGGGAGCCATAGTCTCCATTACGCTGGTAATGTGTGCCGTATTTTTGCCCATTGGGTTTATGGAAGGCCCTGCCGGGATATTTTACAAACAATTTGCCTTTACCCTTGTATTTGCTATTCTTATATCGGCTGTAAACGCACTTACCTTGAGCCCCGCTTTATGTGCACTAATTTTGAAACCTCATGAAAAGAGAGGAACAGACGGATTCGGTTTTAAGGAGCGTTTCTTTTATGCATTTAATACAGGATTTAAACAGACAACTATCTATTAAGCATAAATGGTTTAGTGCAGTAACTCTTGGTTTGATTACTATTATAGCCTTTTGGATGATGATCAGTACCCCTAAAGATTTTGTTCCTTCTGAAGATGATAGCTTTATCACTTATTCTCTATCTCTCCCGGCAGGTACAAACCTGCAATATACAACTGCTGTTATCAACCGGATTGATAGTGCTATTCGTATAATGCCCGAAACTTATTCAGTTACAAGTGTATCAGGTTTTAATATGCTTAGTAATAGTTCCGGACCTTCTTATGCCATGGGCTTTATACGCCTTAAGGACAAAAAAGAGCGAGGAGAAATAAAGGATATGGACAGGATAATTGAAGCGATGACTACGAGATTAGATAAAGTGAAGTCAGGAGAATTAAGTTTATTCCGCAGTCCTCCGGTAGATGGTTTTGGCAGCTCCACAAAAACCAGAAAAGCGTTTAACAAACAATATTTGTTAAACGCTTTTTTTAAATGCAAATTAAGAGTTCTTCAGTCTTGCGTTAAAAACTGGTAATGTATCGGTATACAAGCAGTTCTTATCGTTGTTAAATGAAGAAATAAAACTATCTTTGCTTTCGATTAATATGTATAAATCTATCATCCAATAAAATGAAAAAGATATTGAAAATCAGCATTTTCGTATTATTTATTATTTCAACATTGAACCTTAGTGCTCAAAAGTACGCGATTGAAGCAGGATATCTTAATCCTGATCGATATGGTTCAGGAGTAAGTTCTACCTATTTTAACGGAATCCGGCTTGGCGGGACTGCCGGTTTTGATTTAAAAAATAATTTTAGTTTATTGACCGGAGTGTTATATTCTGTCGTTTATTCCGACAAATTGCAAGGTTATCCAAATTCTGCAACTGTTACCTATAAAACATTGGGACATTTTCTTGATATCCCGCTTCGGATAAATTATACATTTCCTATCACTAAAAATCTTAGTGTTTTTGGATTTGCTGGTCCAAATATCAATATTGGACTTTATCAAGGGCAAACCATTACTTCTACACAAACTTATTTACCTTCAAACCCTCTTTATGTTGCTCCGGGATTTACAGAATTATACAAAGCATCGTTATTAAACAGGCTTAATCTGCAAATCGGTGCCGGTGGTGGAGTTCAGTGGAATAAATATCAGCTTAAAGGAGGATACGATTTTGGAATTACCAATCTGAATAAAATGAATACAGGAAATCTATACCAAAAAGGATGGTATGTTTCTTTTGTCTATCAATTCTGATAGTAACAGGTTTCAGTATTTATAATTTAAAGACTAAACACGAATGAGGTTTAGTCTTTTTCATTAATATTATAGGCTTTATATCTTTATTTCTTGGGATTATGATTATTTTTGCATAATAATCAATAAAGAGTTATTTTTCAAAATATGGAGTTATATCCGATTTTTCAACAGCATCCGGTTATTTGTACCGACAGTCGGGTTTGCCCGGAAGGTTCACTGTTCTTTGCACTCAGAGGTGATAATTTCAATGCAAACGCTTTTGCTCTATCGGCTTTGGAAAAAGGCTGTGCCTATGCAGTTGTCGATGAAGCGAAATTTGCTATTGACGAACGGTTTATTTTAGTTGATAATGTATTGGAAAGCTTGCAACAGCTTGCGACATTCCACCGGAAGCAGATTGGAACTACCATTATTGGCATAACCGGTACAAACGGGAAGACCACTACGAAAGAATTAATTGCCGCTGTTTTAAATGAAAAGTATAATACGCTTTACACACAGGGAAATTTAAACAATCATATAGGTGTACCGCTCACATTACTTCAACTTAAACCGGAGCATCAATTGGCAGTAATTGAAATGGGTGCCAATCATCCGGGTGAAATAAAAATATTAGCCAATATTGCTTGTCCGGATTACGGAATTATAACTAACGTTGGCAAAGCTCACCTCGAAGGATTCGGATCATTTGAAGGAGTAATGGGAACAAAAGCCGAACTCTATGAATATATTTTAGAGCATGGAGGAAAGATTTTCCTGAATAAATACAATGAAAATTTAGTTGCAATGGCCACTAAAACAGGATTTAATATTGACAATTCCAATGTCTGTAAATTTAGTGTCGATCCTGATGACTCTGTTTGTAATATTTATGGTAAGATAATTGATTGTTCCCCATTTTTAAAAATGGAATGTACAATTAAACTGATAAATAGTTTTGACGTAAATACAAATTTAATTGGTGCGTATAATGCTGAAAATGTGTTGGCTGCAGTGACAATTGGGGATTATTTTGACATCGGGACTGAAAGCATAAAACATGGGTTGGAAAATTATATTCCGCAAAATAACCGTTCGCAACTAACAGTTACAAGCAAAAATAAATTAGTTGTTGATGCTTATAATGCAAATCCTACGAGCATGCGTGCCGCGATTTTAAATTTTGCACAGATGGAAGTAGAGCATAAAACACTGATTTTAGGAGATATGCTCGAATTAGGTGAACAAAGCGATGCAGAGCATCAAATCATTACTGACTTATTACAACAAAATAAGTTTGAATCCGTTTTGTTGGTAGGACCTCAATTTAAAAAAACACATAATTCTTATCGATGTTTCGATGATACTGACGAATTAATCAATCATATAGAACAACAACCTATTTCAGGGCATTATATATTAATTAAAGGTTCGAGGGGTATAAAACTGGAAAAAGTATTGCAAAAACTTTAACCAATTTGTTAATTAAAAAAATTTACATGAATTTCAAATCGATGAAAAAAGGGAATTTAATCATATTGATCATTGCTTTAATAGCTATTGTCGGATTAATAATTGCCGTCTTTTACTTTAATAATAAAGTAAAAGAGAAAGATGCCGAAATGTCGGAAGTAGTTGCAATGATGAATTTCGACAAAGAACAGGTTGAAAGGGAATATACTGATCTTAACTCGGAGTTGGATGGTTACACCAGCGATATTCATAATGATTCCCTTGTCAAATTACTTCAGGACCAAAAAGCAAAGGTGCAGGAATTGTTGGAAGAATTGCGAATTACAAAATCAACGAATGCTGTACGTATTTCCCAGTTAAAAAAAGAACTGGCGACTGTCCGAATGGTTATGATACAATATGTGAATCAGATTGATTCATTGAACACATTAAATAAAAACCTCAAAACAGAGAATGTAGAAGTACACCGCAAATTTCAGGCGGCAACAGCAACTGTTCAGCAATTGTCGAAAGAAAAAGATAATCTAAGTCAGGTTGTTAACAGGGCATCCATTATGGAAATTACAAATTTCAATATGGAACCTCTTAACAGTAAAAACAAGAAAACAACCTGGTTTTCACAAACGGCAACCCTAAAGTTTAATTATACCGTTGCAAAGAATATTACCGCCGATCCCGGTGAGAAAACAATCTATTTGCGAATTACAAAACCCGATGATGAATTATTGATAAAAAGTCCGAACAATGTTTTCCCTTATGAAAACAAGAATATCGGTTATTCATTAACAAAGACATTTGAATACACGGGAGATGCCCTGAATGATGTATTGTATTGGAAAGTAAATGAAATTTTGCCGAAAGGAACTTATCGTGTCGATTTTTTCATCGATGGGAACAGGGTGGGTACTTTTCCATTTCTTTTTGAAAAATAGTCCAGATTCAAAATGGAGAAAACAATATATATCACTCAAATAGTTGAAAATAATTATGTTGCAATTGTAAATTGTAAATGATTAAATTGTAAATAATGATATCTCAATCTCATAAATTCACCCGCGATGCTGATGCAATTGCTTTCGATGACAAACATCGAAAAACGATTCAGTTCAACATTTCACGCTATGACACGGCGGTGAATAAAGGGATGGCACGATACAATAACGTTGAAAAAGCGAAAGATCAGGCTGCTGCCATAAAAAGAGATGTACTTCAAAATTGGGATAAATACCTACTACAATTTGAAGAAACAATCAGTAACCGTGGGGTAAAAGTGTTGTGGGCAAAAGATGCAGCCGAAGCAACCGGTTATATTGAACAGATTCTGATTGAAAACGATGCAAAATTACTGGTCAAGAGTAAATCGATGACCACGGAAGAAATTGAGTTGAATGAAACTGCCGCACGTATGGGGTGTGAATCGGTAGAAACAGATCTGGGTGAATTTATTGTACAGGTGGCAGGCGAAAAACCTTATCACATTGTAACGCCGGCTATGCATAAATCGAAAGGTGATATTGCAAAATTATTCAATGAAAAATTTGGAACGCCGATTGACAGCACACCTGAAGAAATGACTGAATATGTTCGGCAGGTATTACGAAAAAAATATACGCAGGCACAAATAGGTGTTACAGGTGCTAACTTTCTGATTGCGGATATCGGAGCTGTTTCGGTTACAGAGAATGAAGGAAATGCATTAATGTCAACCGCCTTTCCTAAAATTCATGTCGTTATCGCGGGTATTGAAAAAATTATTCCAAAAATGAACCAACTCGGATTATTTTATCCTTTGCTGGCAGCTCATGGCACCGGACAACAGATTACAGCTTATAATACGATATTTACAGGAGCTAAGCAAAATAAAGAAGAACATCAAAGTGAAATGATTGTTATCCTTTTGGATAACGGACGAACAACTGTTTTTGAGGATGATGAAGCTTTTGAATCTCTGGCGTGTATTCGATGCGGTGCCTGCCTCAATGGCTGTCCGGTTTATAAAACAATCGGAGGATATACTTACGACACGACATATAGTGGACCAATCGGCTCGGTATTAACGCCTTTCCTGCGAGGATTCAAAGATTTTTCGCATTTAAGCTTTGCGTCAACACTTTGTGGAAAATGCGTGGAGGTTTGTCCGGTCAAAATACCATTGACTGATATATTATTATCAAACAGACGAAAAGCGGTGGAACAAAACCTAAGACCGATTGCAGAAAAAATTCTGATGAAAGGTTTTAAACTAATGAGTTCAAAACGAATCGGCTTTGATTTTTTCCCGGGCATGATAAAAAATGCAGGAACTTATCCATTAAATTATTTTGGTTGGGGATCGAAAAGAAAGATGCCTGAATTTTCCAATAAATCGTTTTCACAACAATATAAAAAAACATTTGAAATTAAAAAAAACATTCATAACGACAACTAACATGAAACTAACTGCACAACTCTTTCTTTTTACCTTATTACTGTCTATTATTTTACCTGCCTGTAAAGAAGATGTACATATGGATTGGAAACTCAAGAATGAAGTATGGCTTGAAAACAATAAAAAGCAACCGGGAATAATTGTAACTCCCAGTGGTTTACAATACAAAGTTATTTATGAAGGCTGGAAATTTAATCGTCAACCAAGTGTAAACAGTATTATACGTGTAAACTACAAAGGGTCGTTAATAGATGGTTCGGTTTTTGATTCGGTAGCGACAGGTAAAACGATAGATATGTATTTATCAGGTGCAATTCAAGGCTGGAAAGAAGCATTACCCAAAATGTACGACGGAGCAAATTATATCCTTTATATTCCAAGTAAGTTGGGCTATGACACAATTAAATCGAACGTCGAAATTCCACCTTACTCAACGCTTATTTTCAATGTAACTTTAGATAGTTCTTATAACTAAACAATACCCCAAAAGGGAATTTAAAACAGACAGTATGAAAAATCTACTTATTTTCTTTTTTTGTTCGATTGCCGGTATTGCATTTGCAACAGAATATACTGTGCAAACTGTTCCAAATCCAATTACTACTGATGCCCATGCCTTTGTCAGTAATCCGGATGGCATTTTAAAAATGGAAACCGTTCAACAAATGAACATTATGCTCGATTCGCTCAAAGCCCAAACAGGGGCTGAAGTAGCAGTTGTAGCTGTGAATTCAATTGGAAATGCCGACATAAATACATTTTCAACAGAGCTCTTTTCTACCTGGGGAATTGGTAAAGCTAAACAAGATAACGGATTATTGGTTATGTTTGTCATGGATCAGAGAAAGGTAAAATTTGAAACCGGATATGGGCTCGAAGGTGTGTTGCCTGATGCAATTTGCAAACGTATACAAATACAAAGTATGATTCCTGAATTCAAAAACGGTAATTATGATGCCGGTTTATTGGCCGGGGTTCAAAATATTATTTCCATAATAAAAAAAGAACCGGTAACCATTGAAGAAGCAACTCCATTTCCATGGAACCAGGTTTTGCCAATTGCAATCGGAATCTATATAATATTAATTCTGATAACCTGGTTTTTAGTCGTAAATTCCATTCAAAAAATAAGAACAGATAAAAAATTCCAAACAAATATAGCCCGGTACAAAGCAATTAAAAGTTCAAAATCGGGCATAATGAGTTTAGTCGCGGTAATGTTACCGATAGTTGCTGTAGTTGTCATTCTTTTCTTTTCTAATCCTTTATATTTATTATTTCTGATTCCGGTTCCATTTACAACCATTCCTGCCAATATTTACGGGAAACTCATGATGGTAAAAATCAGGCGTGAACCAATTCCCTGCAATGTATGTGATGGAACAATGCATATTTTGTCTGAGAAACAGGAAGATGCTCATTTGAAATTAGCTCAACAATTTGAAGAACAATTGCACGCTATTGATTACGATGTATTTGTTTGCGATAAATGCGCCAACGAAGCCATTTTTACTCTCGACAAACCAAGTGCTTACTCCGAATGTCCGAAATGTGGAACAAAAGCATTTATTCTAAAAGATAAACGAACGATTGTTGCACCCACCTATATCAGTTCAGGAACAGAACGAACGACCTATCATTGTAAATTCTGCGGTTATGAAGAAAATGACAACCACAATCTTCCCCGTTTAACCCGTAACACCGGAGCATTAGTTGGAGGAGCCGTTGCAGGTGGATTCTTCAGTGGTGGTGGAGGTTTTGGCGGTGGAGGAGGCGGAGGCGGAAGCTTCGGAGGCGGAATGTCAGGTGGTGGTGGTGCCAGCAGCGGTTGGTAAACACACCAGATTTCCAAAGCGGAATTATTTTTTTATTCTAATTATAAACACAAATATTTTATAATCAGTCTCTAAACTAACTTTGGTGGTTTGGGACCTAAACACAATTATTCAAATGAAAAAGAACACACTTGTTATTATTTTTGGAATTCTTGGCGTAATTGCATTGGTTACAATTATTAGCTTTTCGTGGGGAGTATCACGATATAATGGTTTAGTTTCTGCACAAGAAAACGTAAACAGTCAATGGGCCAATGTAGAAAGTCAATACCAACGCCGTGCCGATTTGATTCCTAATTTGGTTTCGACTGTAAAAGGCTATGCAACACACGAAAGCTCGACGCTGGAAGGTGTGGTAGCAGCACGTGCCAGAGCAACACAGGTAACAGTTGATCCTGCGAATCTTACACCTGAGAAGCTGCAGGAATACCAGGCTGCTCAGGGACAGGTAAGTGCGGCTTTAGGAAAATTGCTGATGATCACAGAGAATTATCCTGATCTGAAGGCAAACCAAAACTTCCTGGAATTGCAGGCTCAACTGGAAGGAACTGAAAACCGTATTTCGGTTGAACGTACCCGTTTTAATGATGTGGCTCAAAGCTATAATAAATCTATTCGTACATTTCCAACCAATATCATTGCCGGAATGTTTGGATTTGGGAAAAAGCCTTATTTCGAAGCTGAACAAGGAAGCAACAAAGCACCCGAAGTAAAATTCTAAAAAACATTTAAACTCTCAAAGTGTCGGATTGCCTTTGAGAGTTTAAGTTACTCGTGTCAATAACGAAAATTCCTTTGTGTACAATGCTACGCAAAGGAATTTCACACCTAGAAAATAAAAATCATGTCAAAAACAACCTATATTCCGGCTCCCGACCGTTATACTAATTCTGTTGGTTACCAGGCCTGTGGAAAAAGTGGTATACAGTTACCACGTATATCGCTTGGATTATGGCACAATTTCGGAGATGTCGACGATGCCGGTGAAGCATTGAAAATGATTCAGTTTGCCTTTGATCATGGCATTACGCATTTCGATCTGGCGAATAACTATGGAACTCCGTTTGGAAGTGCCGAAACAAATTTCGGAAAAATACTGAAAGAACATTTCTCTTCATACCGTGATGAAATGATTATCAGTACCAAAGCCGGTCACGAAATGTGGAGTGGTCCGTATGGTGATGGTGGTTCACGTAAATATCTCATTACCAGCTTGAATCAAAGTTTGCAACGGATGAAACTAGACTATGTGGACATATTTTATTCACACAGGTATGATCCGAACACACCGTTGGAAGAAACTATGGGTGCCTTATCGGATATGGTTAAACAGGGGAAGGCTTTGTACGTGGGAATTTCGAAGTATCCTCAGGATAAAGCACGGGAAGCTTATCGTATATTGCGTGAGAACGGAACACCCTGTTTGATTTTTCAGGATAAATACAACATATTCACACGTCATATCGAGCAGGAAGTTTTACCTCTGGCCCAGGAAAACGGAGTTGGATTTATTGCTTTTTCACCATTGGCTCAAGGCATGCTCAGCGACAAATACCTCCATGGTATTCCTGAAAATTCAAGAGCCGCCCACAGTTACGGATTTTTACAAAAGAGCCAGTTAACGTCTGAAAAAATTGAAAGCATAAGCAAGTTGAATGAAATTGCCGCACAACGAGGACAAACTTTAGCACAAATGGCCTTAGCCTGGTGCTTGCACAATCCACAGGTAAATTCTGTCATCATTGGAACAAGTTCGGTTACTCAGTTACAAGACAATATAGAATCGCTTAAAAACACCGTTTTTACAGATGATGAATTGTGGCGAATCGGAGAATTGGGAGCTTAGTACTAGAAATTTTCATATTATCATAACCAATTTGTTAAGTCATATTTTGAATCGCTTATTGATTAAATATTATATTCTTTTGACTGTTCTTGCTTTTTCGTTTGCAGGCTGCAAGGATAATGTTCAATCGTCAATTCCTGATTTTCCGGTTTCATTAAGACTTGATCTTACTTCAACTTATCCAACTTTTAAAAATTCTGTCAACCAATTTTTGACTTTTAAAACTCCAATAAATGCAACTGATCGAATTGGTTATGCCGGGATCATTGTCTGTACGGGAATTAGTCTGGATGACGCCGGCAATAGTCAATACTATGCATTTGATATGGCATGTCCTTACGAAGCTAAAAATACAATCAGAGTTTACCCTGACACAACAGGCTTACCTCAGGTCATTTGCGAAAAATGCGGATCGGTTTTCGACACAAGTTTTGGTTATGGAAATCCAATCTCAGGTCCGGCAAAAGAGTTTTTGAAAAGTTACAGAACTTCATTATCTGGAGATAATCTTTATATCAGTCCAAAATAACCAAATTTATCATCCTGAAAACGGCTGTTTCGTTTCCGAAACAGCCGTTTTTAATTGCAATGTAAAATTATTCAATCCACAAATTACCATTTCTTTGACTTAAAGGCAATTGAACTTAGACCTACTGAAACAATATAAAACGGATAGTATACAGATAAAAGGAAGGATAAAAAAACTACTTCTTTTAATTTAAAAAATAGACTTACATTCAGAAGGAAAAAAGTATCTGAAAAGTATTTTAAACCAAAGATAAATATTAGAAGAATGAAGTAATTCGGGTTTAAGAATGATAAACCTAATAATAAAAGCAGTAAAACATTTGTTAGTAAAACTACTATAGCAGTGTAAATTATATGCCAATCTGTATAAGATGGTGCTTTGGATGCCCACCTCCGGCGTTGTTTAAAAAATGATGGAACAGAGGCCGATGGTTCGGTGACAACAAAGGCCGATTCTGATTTTAGAAACCGAACAATACCTCCACGTTTTTGAATACTTTGTAATAAAAACACATCATCGCCTGATTGATCTTCAGCATGCAAATCATTTTGACTTTCAAGCCACGCTTTTTTGGTAAAAGCCAGGTTTGCGCCGTTACACATAATGGGCATTCCGGCACCTGCAGCTCCGGCTCCTGAGGCTACCAGACTTGTAAATTCCATCGACTGTAAGCGCGAAAAGAAAGTTCCATTTTCAGAAAGTCTCACGGGACATATAATTAAGTCGGCGGGGAAATTGATTGAAAAGCGAACGATCGTTTCAATCCAGTTAGGGACGGGAGAACAATCGGCATCGGTCGTAATAATCAAATCGTTCCTCGAGTTCTGAATACCTTCTTTCAATGCATTTTTCTTTCCGAAACCGACAGCATTTATCAGTTGTATATCGCGAAATATTGATTTTGCATTTTCCATAATCAATCCCGTATTATCAGCAGAATGATCATTTACCAACACCAGTTCAAAATTCGAAAAGCTTTGACTGGACAAACAGGAGAGCAACCGCGGTAAAAATTCTTCTTCATTTTTACAGGCAACAACAACTGTTACATTACTCTGAATCAATTCATTTTCATTCGGATTAAAAAGGGGTATCCGCTTCCAGCCAATCATAAAAGCAGCGACAAGAATCAGGTATAAAAGACAGATAAAAATACTAATATAAAGTAGCCACATACTGCTTAAAAAAAACGTCTTTTCAGTTGAAAGGACGCTATTTATTGAAATACTAGAATAAATAATTCAACCCGATATACATTCCGGTATTCCCATCCTGTTTATCGAATGCTTTCCCAAAATCAGCAGAGATGATAAAGTTTTCATTCCAGCCTATCTTCAGACCGATTCCTGCGGCTGAATGAAATTTACCCGATGCATAATCATTAAAGTACATAGCCTTATCAGGAGTCGAAACGTTTGTCAAATCCATAGCTATCGGCTTTAAAATAATTCCCGAATCAAAGAACACATTCGTACCCAGGTAAAAATTCTGTTTCAACCATTCAAAACGCAGGAACTTATAACGGAATTCGAAATTACCAAAACCAACTGCATCTCCGATTATCCTGTTTCGTAAAATACCACGAACCGAGACCTTACCACCAAGTCCCTGATTAGTAGCTGCGATTAAATAACTGGTGATCAATTCAGGTTGCGCATAATACGGAACCTTATCACTTCCCAGAGTCATTTGATAATCGAGACGGTAAGCAAATATCAGATCCTTAGCCAGCGAAAAATACTGACGATGAATAATCGCCATTTTGGTATGCGGATTTGTCTGATTTAGAAATTTAGGAGCAGTCTGAACTACGGCTTCCGTAAAAATCCCTTTTGTCGGGCAGGCCAGTTGATCACGGGTATCATATTTCAATCCTGCTTTAAAATAATTTATACTGCCGCCAGCTGCTTCATTGGCATCAATGATTCCCCAGGCTTTATATCTTTGAAATAAATCACCACCGGGAACCGGGGACAATCCTAATTTAGTAATATTTACGGTGTCCATTTTGAAATTATAAAAAGCATAACCGGCAACCCATCCAAATTTTGATCCGCCAAAATATCCCTGAAAGTCGGCTTTTATTCTGAATGTATTTTTCTCGTTTTTGTAAAAATTACGATACAACTTACTTGTGGCCAGATCAAACTTGCTTTGGTAACCGTTGAACCCATAAAAATCAGACATTTGATCGGGGACATAGGCTATATCGAGTGTAGAACGAACGTTGGGAATCAACCTTTCAGAATCGTAACGCAACCGGGCAATTGTTGTTCCTTTGGTGTAGGTTGAAAGTTCAAGATAAAGGGAATGATTGTATTTTGGATAAGCCGAGCCATCACCATAGTCATATAAATTAACCAGAGCACCATACTGAAAACCCAAATCGGAATCGTAGGAAATTGCAGGTAAAGCGCCAAAGCCAAATCCCTTTTTTACTTTTTGTTGAGAAAAAACCAAAGCTACTGTCAAAAACAGGCACAAAACAAGTGTAATTCTTTTCATAATACTCTTTCTTTTTAGTCGTTAGAAAAATTTGAATTTTAAATAGAATATTCCAAAGACATATTTCACATTAAAATCAAAACGGTCAATTTCTCTTTTTTTGATAGGGTCAAAGATATTAAAAAAAACGAATAAAAAAAAGCACACTTTAAAAAGTGTGCTTTTAAGTTATCAGTCCTGTTGCCTAATTTCCTTTACATGAATCGCAAATACCGGAATACGATATTTCAACCGAATCAATTTTAAATGGAGTATCCTTCGGCAGTTGAAATAAAACCGGTTTCAAATTAAAAATGTCAAAAACCTTACCACAGCTCTTACATATAAAATGCGCGTGTGCCGAAACATCAACATCGTAGCGGGAATTCTTTTCATCAATGACCAACGCTCTTACAGCACCCTTTTCAACAAAAATGTCCATGGTATTGTAAACCGTTGTTTTTGATAAAGTCGGCATTGACGGGCTTAATGCAGAATAGATTTCATCTACCGTAGGATGAGTCCTGTTTTTCATTAAATAATCCATAACCGCTGTACGTTGTACCGATGGTTTGATGGAATGTTGACGTAAATACTGATGAGATTCCAAAGATGTATGCATAGTTTTAAAAATTTCAATTTGTGTAATGAGTACAAAGATATACTAATTCTTTTTATTAAAGCAATAAAATCAAAAGCTTTTTGATTTATTTCAATAATGTAAACAGTTATATTTCAATGTATAATTAATAATCTTGTGTATTCCAATACTTCTTATATCTGTAAGAATTACTCAATACTTTTATACAATTTACAATACATTAATTTCTTTCAGGACATTGTTGGTTGCACGAACTGCAGCTGCACTCTTTTCGAACAAAGCTTTTTCATCGGCGTTCAATTTGTAATCAACGATTTCTTCAACGCCATTTTTTCCAATTGAAACAGGCACACCAATACAAATGTCGTTTTGACCGTATTCACCTTCAAGGAATACGCAGCAAGGAATAATCTTCTTTTGGTCATGAATTATCGATTCAACCAAATAAGCAGCTGCTGCTCCGGGAGCATACCAGGCAGAAGTTCCGAGTAAACCGGTTAAAGTTGCACCTCCAACCATGGTATCGGCCACAACTTTGTCCAGGGTAGCTTTATCTAAAAGATCGGCAACCGGACGACCTTTGTAAGTAGCAAAACGGGTTAACGGAATCATTGTCGTATCACCGTGACCACCTATAACCAGCCCTTCAATCTCATTCGGATTCGCATTCAATGCCTTGCCTAAATAGCATTTGAAACGTGAACTATCCAACGTACCACCCATACCGATCAGTTTGTTCTTTGCAATTCCGGTAGCTTTCAATGCCAGATAGGTCATTGTATCCATTGGATTACTTACCACAACAATAATTGCATTCGGGGAAAACTTAAGAATATTCTCAACAACACTTTTTACAATTCCGGCATTCACACCAATCAACTCTTCACGGGTCATACCCGGTTTACGTGGAATACCCGAAGTAATCACAACGACATCGGAACCGGCTGTTTGGGCATAATCGTTGGTACAACCTACAATTGTTGAATCATATCCAAGAAGTGTTGCGGTTTGAAGCATATCCAATGCTTTTCCTTCCGATACACCTTCTTTCACGTCGAGCATAACTACCTGATCCGCTACTTCATTGAATAAAAGAACATTTGCACACGTTGCACCTACATTTCCTGCACCTACTACAGTTACTTTTGACATAATAATATATTTTTATAGTTTTGAAATAATGATTTCTTAATTTGGACGCAAAGATACAATTAAAAATTTATTATAATTACAAATAAACATTCATTAAAGAAATATTTCCTTATTTATTTGAATATTAAAATAAGCGTTATCAATATTCAATACCTAAAGGTTGTATGTTCATTTTATATAACTTTTTTTGTACCTTTGTAGTCGTCAAAATAAAAAAAAAAGAACCTTCGGAACCCGGAATACAAAGAGGAAAAGGATTAGATTACGGGAATATTTTAATTGAACAGGACAATTACAGGTTTATACCCTATTTGTTTGAATAAGAAATAACAAACCATTATAATAATAACAATATGCAAACTATTGACAAATTTAATTTTGCAGGTAAAAGAGCATTCGTTCGGGTTGACTTTAATGTCCCTTTGAACGAAAACTCCGAAATTACTGATGATACAAGAATCCGGGCTGCCATGCCAACTTTGAAAAAGATTTTGAGTGATGGTGGAAGTCTTATCATTGCTTCGCACATGGGACGGCCAAAAAAGAATCCGGATCCCAAGTATTCGTTGAAATCTATTTTAGCTCATGTTTCAGACTTATTAGGCGTTGACGTAAAATTTGCTCCCGACTGTATGGGCGAAGAAACAGCAAAAATGGCAGCCGGACTGAAAGCCGGTGAAGTATTATTGCTTGAAAACCTTCGTTTCTATGAAGAAGAAGAAGGCAAACCCCGTGGTGAATTTGCAAACGACGACGAAAAAGCGGCTGCAAAAAAAGTAACCAAAGAAAACCAGAAGAAATTTACGGCTACCCTGGCATCGTATGCCGATTGTTACGTAAACGATGCTTTTGGTACTGCCCACCGTGCACATGCTTCAACAGCATTAATTGCTAAATATTTTGATGAAAACAACAAAATGTTTGGCTATTTGATGGAGAAAGAAGTAATTGCCGTTCATAAAATCATGACCGATACAGCCCGTCCGTTTACGGCGATTATGGGAGGTTCCAAGGTTTCTTCGAAAATTGAAATTATCGAAAATCTGCTGACTAAAGTAGATAACCTGATCATAGCGGGTGGGATGACCTATACTTTTACCAAAGCGCTGGGTGGAAAAATCGGGAATTCTTTATGCGAAGATGACAAACTCGATTTAGCTCTTGAATTACTGGAGAAGGCAAAAGCCAATAATGTAAAAGTAGTTTTAGCGGTCGATGCAAAAATTGCTGATGCATTCAGTAACGATGCCAACACACAATTTGTTCCGGTCGGAGAAATTCCTGATGGCTGGCAAGGACTTGATATTGGACCTGCCACCGAAAAAATCTTTGCCGATGTAATTAAAGCTTCAAAAACAATCCTTTGGAACGGACCAACCGGAGTATTTGAATTCGAAAACTTCACTCATGGATCACGTGCGGTTGGTGAAGCTATCGTAGAAGCAACAAAGAAAGGTGCTTTCTCACTGGTTGGTGGAGGCGATTCAGTTGCCTGTGTCAATAAATTTGGACTGGTAGATGGCGTTTCTTACGTTTCAACCGGTGGTGGTGCTTTGCTGGAAGCTATTGAAGGTCGCGTTTTACCGGGAATTGAAGCCATTCGTGGATTTTAATTTTTGCCGAATATACAAATTAACCGGAGTGTGACAAGAGATTATACTCCGGTTAATTTTCTCTCCCGATCTTACAACAGTCAGCTGATCATTTAGATCTCATTATTTCACTGATAGCTGTTCATATGATTTCAGACCAACTCGATAATAAATTATCCCATCAATCCATATTCCAATGGATGCCTACCTGTGCATTGGTTATTGATGCGAAAGGGAATATTCAGGAAGTCAATCATCAGGCCATTCAGTTCTTCAAAGCATCCACCAAAGAAGATTTTATTTTTGATAAACAGAACATCAAAAATATGATCATTGATTTCCGTCGGGCAACCGAACTGATTGATTTAATCAATAAGAATAAAGAATTAATAAACAAGGAAATACTGATACGCCGCTTTGATAAAACTATAGCAAGTGTTGATCTGAATGCCAGTGTGTTTCCCGACAATCCTAATTTCATCCTTATTCAGTTCACGGAAACTTATACGCAAAGTCAGGAAATTCTCAATGAATTATCCGAAGCATTCCGCCACGAGGCAAACCGCCTCAAACCCTATCTGAATAAACCGGGAAAAGACTTACTGGAAGAAATTATAGTGAATAATATATTGGATAGCATCACCACCAATAAAGCCACAAGAACGTCGCAACCGGTTGATATTGGAGATGAAAGGATGCATCAACTGACAAAATTGTTTCCCGAATTATCAAAAAACGAATTGATACATTGCGGTTACCTGTCTTTAAAAATGTCCACAAATAATATTTCCAAAATAACCGGTAAGACACCCAACAGCCTGCGGGTTGCTTTTCACCGGATACTACAAAAAACAACCGTGGCAAGCGGGAAAGAGCTCATCCGCATTTTGGAAGCCATACCCGTGGAATCTTAATTTTCAGGTTACCGGTTTTGATTTATTCCTCCCAGATACTTTTCAATGTATATGATCCCCCGGGTAATACGCAGTAAGCACCTGTAGCAAGCCGGAGGTTTTTCTCCAATGCAGCAATTTCGGATCCATCGGATAGTTCCAACCGGACATTGGTTGCCCCGAAATTTTCATGAATCCGCTCCCTGTGCACCGATTTCGGGATTACAGCCGTGCCTCTTTGCATACCCCATGCCAAAACGACTTGCGAAGGTAAACATCCGTGCTTCGCAGCTATTTTTAATATGACTGGTTCATGAATTAAACTGCCTTCCGTCCGGATCAGATGCCGACCGCCCAAGGGTGAATATGCGGTTAACAAGACTCCGTTCTTCTGACAAAAGGCAACCAATTCCTTTTGTTGCAGATAAGGATGTAACTCTATCTGGTTTACTTCAGGCGGTATCGTTGCGTTTTCAAATAGATGTTGAAGTTTAGGAATATTGAAATTGGAAACACCGATATGCTTCGTCAATCCTGATTTCTGAACATTCTCCATGGCTGCCCAGGTCGTGGCAACAGGCATTTCTTCGGGTGAGAGTAAATCGTTTGCATCTTTAGCCTGTTCGTGTCCGGTTTTAAAGGCAATCGGCCAATGAATAAGGTACAAATTCAGGTAATCCAATTGTAAATCTTTCAACGATTTCCGAATAGCCACTTCCACCCGTTCAGGGGCATGATCGCTATTCCACAGTTTTGAGGTTATAAACAGTTCCTCTCTTTTCACCAGGCCGTTATTAAACGCAAACTGCAATGCCTGTCCAATTTCCGCCTCATTACCATAAATATAAGCACAATCAATATGCCGGTAACCGACACGAATGGCTTCTAAAACGGCATCGTAAACTTCATTTTTTTTCGAAAGAAAAGTGCCGAACCCCATAGCAGGAAGTTGATCGGCATTTGAGAATAAAAGTTTATTCATAATTTAATTCTTTAATTAAGAACACAATAATCTTTTGTTTTGTTTACCCAAAAATCTAAAAAGAAATAAGGCGTTGAGAATAAATCTTCAACGCCTTATTCTATATTTAAGTTTATCTTTTATTTCAACTTAGCCAACGCTTCCTTTACCCATCCAAAGGCTTTTATCAGATTTTCGTCGGAAGTGGCATAAGAGAAACGTAGACAGTCGGGGGCTCCGAACGAACCGCCACCCACACAAGCTACATGACCTTCTTCCAGCAAGTACATGGATAAGTCGCCTGAATCTTTCAGTACTTTTCCGTTGAATGATTTACCGATATACGCACTGCAATCGGGGAAAATATAGAAAGCACCTTCGGGATCGTTCACTTTCAGTCCGGGAATCTGACGGGCTAAATCGACCACCAGTTTCTTCCGGCGTTCAAAAGCCACACGCATCGTTTCAACACAGGTCTGATCGCCGGTATAAGCTGCTTCTGCCGCTTTTTGGGTAACCGAACATGGTCCGGAAGTATATTGTCCCTGCAAAGTATTACAGGCAGATGCTATCCATTTCGGAGCAGCAATCCAACCCAGACGCCAACCGGTCATGGCATATCCTTTGGAAACACCATTGATAATAACAACCCTTTCGCGCACATTTTCAAATTGGGCAATACTTTCGTGTATTCCCAAATAGTTGATATGCTCGTAAATTTCATCGGAAAGAATAATGATATCGGGATATTTTGCCAATACATCGGCCAGACCTTTCAGTTCGGCTTTCGAATAGACACTTCCTGTTGGGTTGGAAGGAGAGCAAAGAATAAATGCTTTCGATTTGGGTGTTATGACAGCTTCCAGTTGAGCCGGCGTAATTTTAAAATCCTGATCGATTCCGGCAGATACGATAACGTTTGTACCATCGGCAATTTTGACCATTTCGGGATAACTTACCCAGTATGGTGCAGGAATAATCACTTCGTCACCTTTGCCAATAATCGCCAGCAAAACGTTACATACCGATTGTTTGGCTCCGTTGGAACAAACAATTTGTTCGGGTTTATACTCCAGTCCGTTCTCCGATTTTAATTTTGCACAAATAGCATTGCGCAAAGCAGGATAACCGGGTACCGGTGAGTAGAATGAGAAATTATTATCAACTGCCTGTTTGGCTGCCTGTTTTATATGGTCGGGCGTATTAAAATCGGGTTCACCTACACTAAGATTAATCACATCGAAACCCTGAGCCTTCAACTCATTACTTTTCTGGGACATGGCAAGCGTTTCCGAAGGAGAAAGAGCTGCCAAACGTTCTGATACTGGAAACATAAATTGTCTGTTTAAATTGTTATTACGGCACAAAAGTAATCAAAAAAAAATCAATTTTCATTATTACAGCACCTTTGTCTGATAAATTCAGACAATTAAACAAACTTTTCATTCAATTTGTTTGCCAACAATTGACGGGTGGATTGATAACCCAATTCGAAGATTTCACGACCTTTATCCACATCAAAAGTTTCGTAATTTCCCATATCGACGGGCTCGATCAATAAGTCGCATAATTCTTTATCGTACAATATATTGGCTTTAAAAATAAAATGGTATGAACGAAAAGCCACGTTTAATATGCTAATCTTATATTCGTCTGCCACCATTGGACTGGCATTGATTCCTATAACTTTATCGCAATCTTTTCGGATTGTTGAGACGGGGAAGTTTTTGAGAACTCCACCATCGACATAATTTACACCATCAATCGTCTTGGGTCTGAACAAGACAGGAAACGAGCAAGAAGCAACAATCGGATCAACCAGATTGCCTGTAGAGAAAGTTACGCTCCTGCCTTTATCTAAATCGGTAGCAACAACCCGCAAGGGTATAGCCAATTCTTCGAAAGTCTTTGCCCGAAGCTTCCGCGTTAAAAAATCCTGGAAAACATCGGTCTGAAAGAATCCTCCATCCGGAATATGAATTTTTGTCATATGCCGAAAACTGATGTCCTCGAAAAGGACGGCAATCTCATCGGGGGTATAACCATCAGAATAAAAAGCACCAATAACCGATCCTGCACTGACACCGGAAATAATATCCGGCTTCAGTCCCTGTTCCTCAAGCGCCTTCAATACACCTGCATGACATAAACTTTTTATCCCACCCCCACTGAGTGCGATACCGATTTTGTATGGTTTTTCATTAAAAACAGTTGCCAGATCCATGATTGTTTTAATAAAATTAATTGGTTCTGAAGATATTTACATAAAGACTTACGAACTAAACCGAGTATTTGGAGAACTTGGTCATCACACGTTCGTAGTACGTTTTGGAAACAGGAATGTCTGGTGTATTCTCCGTATCGAGTTCTAAAAAGATCCCATCCTTCGTTTTCCGGAGGACTTTTACTTTGTCAAGATTCACTACATATGATCGGTGGCAGCGAACCAACGGACTTTCTTTGGTCAGATTTTCCTCTATCCATTTCAACGAATTCCGTATCAAAAAGTGCGATAACTTCGATTTATTAAGATAATGAATGGTAGCATAATTATCGGCAGAATCTATAAACAAGAGATTTTCGAGTACGATGGTGATTTTCAGTTCGCCTTTTTCATCCGGGAAACCTATGAGGTTCTTTTTAGGTAAATCCAGGCTCTGCTCTTCCTTTGCCAACTTCTCAAGCATAATATTTTTATCGCGCCACGAAAAATAAAGCCAGAGAATTGCATAAGGCAGTAAAAGAATGAGGCTTGTATTGACAGTTGATTGATGGAAAATTTCCACAAAATCACGATTCATTCCTTCTTTTGGAATAAACTTAGTGAAAAGTGCGTAAAAAAGGGACATGGCAAGTATCTCTACCAAAACCCATAAGCCGTATTGCCAATAGGCCAGGGTTTTTCTTTTGGTAACAGCAAGCATGATAAACCGGCTGATGACCACAACCAGCATGCCGATAAGAATAATCAGACTTGAGAAGAAGAAATACTTAAACGGTGAGATATCTTTATACCAATGTTGCGAATCGAATGGTTTAAATATATTGATAAACAGGAGTGCAAAGATAGCCGTAAAGAATATCAACCGGATGATATTACTCTTCTCATATAAATAGGCGGGAATCTTTGAGTTCATCATTTATTTTAAAAAAAAACTTTTACAAAGATAGATTTTTCTAATCAAAGAAACAAACAGCTTATCCCAACATCCATTTCTTTCACCCCGATTAAGCCGCTTTTATCCCATATTTCCAGTTTTAGTCCCAATCAATCAATCAATTTCCCGGAAAATTGGAAACTGCTTTATATTGCTATTTCTTTGTATTCAAATTAGTTAACAAACAATATGGAATACTCTCAACGACATTTAGAACTCAATACTCAATTTCAAATGGGTACAGATACACACCTGGATATTTCCAATGTTGACATCCGGTGTTTTTCATTTCATAGTATACCACAGACGGTTTATGAAGAAAGGCTGCTGCCCGTTTCAACCGATGCCCGGATAAACGAGAATAATTCTTTTCAATATCCGGTCTTTATGCCTGCTGGATCAAAACGGGCAGATAAGGCTATCCTGCTGTTGCATGGATTGAACGAACGCAACTGGAGCAAATACCTCAGTTGGGCCGAATACCTGTGCAAAAAGACCCGGAAGCCCGTTATCCTTTTTCCCATAGCATTTCATGTCAATCGCTCACCCCTGAGCTGGACGAATCCGCGTGATTTGAAATACCTGCTTGATTTACGTCGCCAACGAAACGGAGAAGATCGCTCTTTGAGTTTTGCCAATGTGACTTTTAGTGAACGAATCAGTGAACAGCCCGACCGTTTTTATAATTCAGGACGGCAGAGTTTAAATGATTTAAGCCATCTCTTTACAAACATCAAGAATGGTTCTCATCCATTGTTTACTGAAAATACACAGATAGATATTTTTGCTTATTCAATAGGAGCCTTTCTGGCGGAAATCACCATGATGACGAATCCAAACGGTTTATTTACAGATTCTAAGCTCTTTATGTTATGTGGTGGAGGAATTTTCAGTTCCATGCACGGCGAGTCACGGTTTATCATGGATAAAAGTGCTTACGAGAAACTGTTTAATTATTATCAGTACAATTTCGTCAACGAAACCAAAGACGATTATTTACGCGACAAGGCATTTGAATCGTTCAACAGTATGATTTCGGTTGAACGGAATCAAACGGAACGGGTATCATTTTTCAATCGCTTAGGAAACAAGCTAAAGGGAATTTCCCTGACGCATGACAAAGTAATGCCTTATTATGGTGTGACCGAAGCCTTAGGTGAAAGTTGTGCAACCAATCGGATTTCCCTGCTTGATTTTCCATTCGATTACTCTCATGAGAATCCTTTTCCGGTAGGGAAACTAATCAATTCAACCGAAGTTGATCGTGCCTTTTCTTACGTTTTTGAGGAAGCTGTTGAATTTTTAGCGTAAAAGAAGAAATTCAACTTTCCCAATTTATACTAATTAGTTGGACAAATAGAATGTCGTATTTATTAATTCGACCTCTCCCTAAATCCCTCTCCCAGGAGAGGGACTTTGCAGTCCCGATAGCTATCGGGAGCAATTATGAAAATTATACGATATTATTTAGTTCTTATTACTTAATTCAACGTATTCAGAAGTTCATCAATCGAAACCAAACTTTGTTCACCGGTCTTCATGTTTTTCAACATCACCTTTGCGGCATTCATTTCTGTTTCTCCCACAATGGCAACAAACGGAATGCGTTTATTATCGGCATAACCCATTTGCTTTTTCATTTTGGCCGGTTCGGGATAGATTTCTGTATTCACTCCTTTTGCCCGCAGACTGCTTAACCAGGGCAGGCAATAAAGGAGCTCCTTTTCACCAAAGCTGACAAACAAAACCTGTGTTTGTTCCACTGAGGTTTCAGGATAAAGATTCAACTGGTTCAGCACATCATAAATGCGGTCTGCACCAAACGAAATACCAACGCCTGAAACACCTTCCATACCGAAAACACCGGTCAGGTTATCGTAGCGTCCGCCACCGGTAATGCTGCCCATTTCCACATCCAATGCTTTCACTTCAAAGATAGCACCGGTGTAATAATTCAATCCGCGCGCCAAGGTCAAATCAAGCTCAATGGAAGTTTGGACTTTCATTGCCACGCAGAGTCCAAAAATGGTTTCAAGTTCGGATATACCCTTCATCCCCGTTTCCGAAGTGGCTAAAACTCCTTTCAGTTGGTTTAGTTTTTCGGAATTCGTCCCACTCAACTTTAAAATCGGCTGCAACCTGGCAATGGCTTCGGCAGAAATTCCTTTCGAAGCAATTTCCTCGTTTACTTTTTCAAGACCTATCTTATCCATTTTATCAATGGCAACGGTAATATCGGTAATTTTCTCCGCCTCTCCAATGATTTCGGCAATACCCGAAAGAATTTTCCGGTTATTAATTTTGATCACCACATTGATTTTCAACCGGCGATAGATATCGTCCACAATTTGAATCAATTCCAGTTCGTTGAGTAAAGAATCACTTCCCACCACATCCACATCGCACTGGTAAAATTCACGGTAACGACCCTTTTGCGGACGATCCGCACGCCAAACAGGTTGAATCTGGTAACGTTTGAATGGAAAGGAAATTTCATTTTGATGTTGAACCACGAAGCGGGCAAAAGGAACAGTCAGGTCGTAACGCAAACCTTTCTCGGAAATTTTATTCGTCAGTTTTGTACTGTTCTTTCCCAATAATTCTTCGTCATTCAGGCCATTCATAAAATCACCTGAATTCAGAATTTTAAAAAGTAGTTTATCACCTTCTTCACCGTATTTTCCCATCAAGGTGGAAAGGTTTTCCATGGCAGGCGTTTCAATTTGCTGAAAACCATACAGACGAAAAACATCTTTAATGGTGTTGAATATATAATTACGGTTCGCCATTTCCTGCGGCGTAAAATCACGGGTTCCTTTTGGAATGGAAGGTTTTTGCATAATATTAAAGTCATCAGCCCCGTCCGATTATTATCTTCGAGGGAACAGAGATTTATTAGTTGTTTATATTTACTGTTTTTGCTCTACAGCATCCACTCCTTTGGATGAGTTGGGCAGGTTTATTTCTTTTAAAATCAATTCAGTCGCTCCGGTATTATTCCTTACATATTCACCCGCAATTCTTCCGGCTTTGTCATCTTTTAAAAGCCTGTCAAATTGTGCTTCAAGCACCACATAATTTGAAATTGAAAAAGCACCTCCAATGGCAATCAGTTCACGTGCTTCCCTGAATTTTCTGTAGTTTGTTCCGAAAACCACGGGAACACCGTATACTGCGGCTTCCAATGTATTATGAATGCCGACTCCAAAACCACCGCCTATATAGGCCACGTTCGCGTAACGATAGATGGAAGAAAGAACGCCAATTACATCAACAACCAGACAATTTGTCGTTTTTACATTTTCAATCGTGGCATCGGTATAGCGGACGAATTTTCCGTCAAGTAATTTGGAAATATCCATAATATGCGATTGATGGATTTCGTGCGGCACTAAAACCAACTTCGACTCCGGATGCAACTTTAAGTATTGCACAAGTAATTCTTCATCTTTTGGCCAGGTACTTCCTGCAACGATTATTTTCTTCCCATCCTTTACAAATTCTTCCATCAAAGGAAGTGATTTTGCCTGTTGAGCCAGATCCGAAACCCGGTCGAAACGGGTATCACCACACACAGAAGCAGTCGCGATTCCGTTCTTTTGAAGCAGATCAAGTGAGTTTTTATCCTGAACAAAAATATGTTTAAAAGTACCCAACAAATCCCTGTACCATTTACCATACCACCGGAAAAACACTTGCTCGGGACGGAAAATAGCGGAGATACTGTAAACGGGAACTTTTGCCTTTTTTAATTCAAGCAAATAATTGGGCCAGAACTCGTACTTAATGAAAATTGCTTTTGAAGGTTTCACCTTTTTTACGAACTTGCGTGCATTATGAGCCGTGTCAAGTGGTAAATAAGCCACTATGTTGGCACCCTTATAATCCTTACGAACTTCATATCCCGAGGGCGAAAAAAACGTCAGGATTATCTTTGTGTCCGGTTGCTCCCGCTTCAGTTGTTCCATTACCGGACGACCCTGTTCAAATTCACCCAACGAAGCGGCATGAAACCATACATAATGTGATTTACGTTCAATTTCTTCTTCCAGCAGTTCAAAGGTTTCCCCCTGTCCTCTTCGCAGTTTCCGGGCTTTATCATTAAAAAATGAAGCCAGAAAAATGAAGATTCCGTAAATGTGTATTCCTAAGTAATATAATACTTTACTCATGATTTAATTATCAAATATATTATAAGACCATTTTAAAGCGATATAAATTACAAGAATATTCAGGTTGAATCAGCGGTATTATTCAACTAAATCACTAAAAGGTACAAAGATACATTAAGTTTTCATTCATTGATATCGAATGAGGTTTTTTTCAAAAGAGAAGAGGCATTTCAAAATAAATTTTGAAACGCCTCTTAATGTTTTGATGGTCAGAATTATTTTCTGATACCCAACTCTTTGATAATTGCACGGTAACGTTCAATATCTTTCGATTTTAAATAATCGAGACGACGACGACGTTTTCCTACCAACATTACAAGAGCGCGTTCAGTGCTATAATCTTTTTTGTTTATCTTCAAATGTTCCGTCAAATGATTGATACGAAATGAAAACAATGCAATCTGGCTTTCAGACAGACCGGTATCTGTTTTAGACTTTCCGTATTGTTCGAAGATTTCCTGCTTTTTCTCAGCTGTTAAATACATGATAATTTATTAGGAATAAATATTTTAAAATACAAACTTAGCCTTGCACACATCACAAAACTACATATTTGATTTTGAGTGTGCAAAGATAAGTCTTTAATTTATACTATCAAAGCATTCAGGATCTTTTTCTCGAAAAAACATCCCTTAATGAGCCATTTGCCCATTTCAGGGCAGATTTATCGTAATAAAATTTACATAACATCGTACCCAATACGCCGATAAGTGACCCGACCAGAACATCCAACGCAAAATGTTGTGACAAGTAAACCCGGGAAAGCCCGACGAACAAGGCTAACACAAAATAAAGAAAATGAAGAGCCGGTTTTTTGGTATAAAAGGCTAATGCTAAAAAGAATGCAAAAGCGGTTATGGTATGTCCGGACGGAAAACTGTGCATCGAGTGCAAATGTTCTCCTGCAACCTGATGCAGCTCAACAGAAGGAAAATGTTGTTTAAAATAAAGAATGGGTCGTGGTTCGTTCCATGTTTGTTTCACAATAATTGAAACCAGTCCCGTGGTCAGTTGCGACAGAAGGACAAATAATGCCATTCTGTACCGGTAAAAAAGCAATCCGGCTATCACAAGATACGGAATCCAATCACCAACATAGGTATAATAATGAAAGAAAACATCCCCTGCAGGCGTATTAAATGAGGTGAGCCAAAGATGCAGGTCAGCCTTTTCGTTGCTCAAAATCAGCACAACGAAAGTCAGGACAAATATCAAATAAGGGATGTAAAATGCTAAATATTTTTTCATTTCATTCTTTTTTAAATCGCCTTTCTTCCTCTCAGTATCTCTCTTTTTCCAGGAGGACCGGGCAAACGTTCAACTTTAAATCCGACAGACTGCATAGCCCGCCGAACACTGCCTTTCGCACAATAAGTTGTAAGAATTGCTCCAGCATTACAATGTTCAAAAATCGTCTCAAAACGTTCCTGTGTCCACATTTCAGGTTGTTTTTCCGGCGAAAAGGCATCGAAGAAAATCACGTCAAACTTATTATCGGGAATATAACAAGTAAAATCGGTTTCTGTTTTTCTCAACCTAAAAAAAGGAGTTATCCGAATCTCTTCATTCCATGCAGAAGTATGCATTTGTTCAAAAAAAATCCGTTTTTCTGGTGCTAATATCTCAGGATAATTCAGTTGTAAGGCTTTCTCCAGTTCAACCGGGTATTTTTCGAGTGAAGTATAATGGATTTGTTTTCCGCTCCGCTCCGCCTCTATCAGTGTTAGAAAAGCATTTAAACCTGTACCGAATCCGATTTCCAACACCCTGATTTCTGACTTCTCACATTTATTTAATCCAGCTTCAATAAAAATATGACGGGATTCCTGAATAGCACCGTGGGATGAATGGTAAGACTCATCAATTTCGGGAACATACAAAGAATGAGAGCCATCCTCAGTAATTAACAATTCGGAGTTCATATTTTTCAATTCATAATACATAATTATTACTAAACAAAAGTACTGAAAACCCTCAAACAAAACAACCATTACTCTCAAGAGAATAATGGTTACTTTAATTATGAATTATGCATTATTAATTATTAATTATGCATTCATCTTAGTAATTTTGTTTTTCCACTTCAAAATATGCCTGAGGATGAGCACAGGTAGGACAAGCCTTCGGAGCTTCTTTTCCAACGTGAATATGACCACACTCGCGGCATTGCCAAACGGTTTCTTCTTCGCGAACAAAAACGGTATTGTTTTCAACACGTTCCTGTAAACGGCGATAGCGTTTTTCGTGCTGAGCTTCTACCGCGGCAATCTTGCGCCATGCTGCTGCTATGTTGGCAAAACCTTCTGCTTCGGCCACATCGGCAAAGTGAGGATATAATTCCGTCCATTCTTCGTTTTCGCCATCGGCGGCAGCTTTCAGATTTTCGGCAGTCGTTGTAAGCACTCCGGCAGGATACGAAGCCGTAATTTCTACCATTCCACCTTCCAGATAACTAAAGAATTTTTTGGCATGTGACTTTTCCTGCTCAGCAGTTTCCAGAAAAATAGCACAAATTTGTTCAAAACCTTCTTTCTTTGCAATTTTAGCATAATAGGTATAACGCATACGTGCCTGACTTTCGCCGGCAAACGATTTCAACAGATTTTTTTCTGTTTCAGTTCCTTTTAATGATTTCATAATGTTGAATTTTAATATTGATTCGTTATTTCATAATTTTTCTATTTTCGGATTCTTGCAGAATTCTCATCTGCTGAATAGCAATCCGGTTTAATTTGATCAGCCTTTCGGATTGAGTAACACCCTCATTTATAAATACGGCATTAATATTTTCCATATTTGAAAGACAGATTAATTCATTGATCGAAGCATAATCCCGGATATTGCCTTTTAAACCGGGATTCCCCTCACGCCATTGTTTTGCCGTCATACCAAATAAAGCAACATTCAATACATCAGCCTCATTGGCATAAACCATTGAGATTTGCAGTTGCGTCAGTTCCGTTGGAATAAGATTTTGTTGTATGGCATATGTGTGAATATGGTAGTTTATTTTTGCCAGTTCCCGTTTAGCCGACCAACCAAAAGCCTTTTGTTCATCTTCTTTCAGACGTTGGAATTCTTTCAGCAAATAAAGCTTGAATTCAGAACTAATCCATGATGCAAACTCAAAAGCAATATCTTTTTGAGCAAAAGTACCTCCTTTATTTCCTGTTTTACTTATTATCCCAATTGAGTTTGTTAACTCAATCCATTTTGAAGGACTCATTGTAAAAGCATTAGTTCCCGCTTCGTTCATAATAGGGTCGAATTCGACCCCTTTAAAATCAGGATTGTTCAATTTTTCCCATAAACCAAGAAAAGATAATGTATTCTTACTCCTTAACCAATTCTTGACCACATCCTTTGGCTCTAATGGATTTTTTAGCCGGGCAATATCGGTAATGGAGATATAATCAGTGTTATTCACCCTGATTATCGTTACTTCCATATCTTTTACCGTAATTTTTGCCATACTATCTGAAATTCTGAATCAGGCATTATTTAAGCTTCCAAAGTTACACATTTACGTTTGAAACAAAAATAAATCAATGAATTATTTCGATTAAAAGGTATGAATTGTATCGTCCTTTTTAATTCCGTATCTTTGCAGTATCAAATTTCAACCGACTACAAACTCCCAATTAAATTATGATCAGTTACCTGCAGGTGGAAAATCTCACCAAATCATTTGGCGACAATCTGCTTTTTGAAAATATTTCTTTCGGCATATCCGACAATCAACGCATAGCGCTGATTGCTAAAAACGGAACCGGAAAAACCACTTTATTGAATATCATTGCCGGACTGGAAGATTATCAGGGCGGTTCTATTTCGTTCCGCCGCGATTTACGGGTGGGATATTTAAATCAGGATCCCGATTTTCCGAAAGAATTATCGGTGCTGGATGCCTGCCTTCAAACGGATAATGATGCTGTAAGAACGATTGCCGCCTACGAGCATTGCATGATGTCGCAAAATCACGATGGGTTGGACGAAATTCTGAGCCAAATGGATCTGCACAAGGCCTGGGATTACGAAACCCGTATCAAACAGATTCTTGGAAAATTAAAAATCACCAACTATGAACAATTAATCGGGGAACTATCCGGCGGGCAGTTGAAAAGGGTGGCGCTGGCGAATGTACTTATTGCCGAACCCGATTTATTGATACTCGATGAGCCAACCAATCACCTCGACCTGGAAATGATCGAATGGCTGGAAGATTTTTTGAAACGTTCCAAGATGGCTTTACTGATGGTGACTCACGACCGTTATTTTCTGGATCGCGTATGTACTAACATTTTGGAAATTGACCATCAGTCCATGTTTCAATACAATGGCAATTACAGTTATTACCTGGAAAAACGTCAGGAGCGAATTGAAAACTGGAATTCCGAGAGTGAACGTACTGTCAATTTATACAAAAAAGAACTGGAATGGATGCGCCGTCAACCACAGGCACGTGCGCACAAAGCCAAATCGCGTCAGGAAAGTTTTTACGAAATTGAGGAACGCGCCAAACAACGCCGCAACAACGACAAAGTGCAACTGGATGTGAAAGCCAGTTACCTGGGTTCTAAAATTTTCGAAGCAAAATATATTTGCAAAGCATACGGAGATTTGAAGATTCTCGATAATTTCTATTATAACTTTGCCCGCTACGAGAAAATGGGTATCGTCGGGAAAAACGGAACAGGTAAATCGACTTTTCTGAAGATGCTACTGGGCGAAGTTAAACCCGACAGCGGAAGTTTTGACGTTGGCGAAACAGTTGTTTTCGGCTATTACAGTCAGGATGGACTGGCATTCGACGAACAAATGAAAGTGATTGATGTGGTTCAGGATATCGCCGAAGTGGTGGATTTGGGCAACGGAAAGAAAATGACGGCTTCTCAATTTCTACAATACTTCCTGTTTACTCCCGAAACACAATACAATTACGTTTACAAACTCAGCGGTGGCGAAAAACGCCGCTTGCACCTTTGTACGGTTTTAATGCGCAACCCTAACTTTCTGGTACTCGATGAGCCGACTAACGACCTGGACATTGTGACATTAAACATACTGGAAGAATACCTGCAATCCTTTAAAGGCTGTGTGATCGTGGTGAGTCACGACCGTTACTTTATGGATAAAGTGGTGGATCACCTCATGGTTTTCAAAGGCGATGCCGAACTGAAAGACTTCCCGGGCAACTACACCGATTACCGCGAATGGAACGAATTGCTGGAAGAACAGGAAAAGGATGAGAAAAAGAAGAGCAAAGAACCAAGAACCAGGAGCCAGGAGCAAAGAACCAAGAACCAAGAGCCTGGAACCAAGAGCCAGGATACAAAAAACCAGAAAACAGAAGCAAAACCTCAAGACATAGAACGAAAAAAATTATCTTTTAAAGAAAAACAGGAATTTGAAGCGTTGGAAAAAGAAATTGCCGGACTGGAAACTGAAAAAGCAGAAATTGAAGCGCAATTATCTACCGGTGAATTGAACAGTGATGAAATTATTGCCGCCTCACAACGTCATGCAGAAGTCAATGATTTGATTGATGAAAAAACCATGCGCTGGTTGGAATTAAGTGAGGTTTAAATACCCCTAACCCCTGAAAGGGAATTTATTGCTACCGTTTTTTTTCATCTTGTCAAAATGGATAAAATTGAGTTCAGAGACTGAGCTAAAAAAGACAGAGGCTACCCTAAAAAGGCAGCCTCTGTTTTTTGATAGCTAGTGAAAAGACTCTTATTTTTATTTTCAATTATTTCTTAATAATCAGTTCATTGTCTACACCCTGATTTGAATAGACTTTTACCAGATAACTTCCGCTACTCAGGTTACTCATGTCTATCGTTTTGACATCAGCCTCCACCCGTTTTACCAAAACACCTGCAAGACTGTAAACCTCAACCTTTTCAATTCCTTCATTGGAAGAAACAGATAAACTGTTTATCACAGGATTCGGATACAGAACCACTTTTGATACTTTCGTATTTTCAATCCCCGAAGTACTATAAACTACGCTCATGTAGAAAAGGTAGTTTGTACCAATTTTCTTAATCGTATGAGCACCTGCCGCAAGTGAAACAGTAACAATACCTGAAACAGGAGTATACGAGGTACCATCTACTGAAACGGCACCGGTATAAGTACTACCAAATACAAGAGTCAATGTGCCCGGGGCAGTTGTAGTAAAGGCAATATTGGTACTTGACTCCATTTTTAAACACTGTGTTAAAGTCAACCCGGCATAATTTGCAGTTCCATAACCTGTCGAAAGGTTTCCCGTAATAGTGAAAAAGGTGCTTGTCTTACCCGATGCGGTAAAGTCATGAATCACATCACTGTTTGTTGTACCACCTGATGTTACTATAATGCTTCCCGATAATGTTACCGGTGCACCTGCACTGCCAACGGTAGTAACCGAGAAAGACACATTTGCCGTTGGAGTTCCCGAGACAGTGATTGTTTTGGCTGTCGCATCTTTTACGAAACTAATTCCCGATGCAGGCAAACCGGTCACGGTAGCATCGGTTGCATCGCCACCCCAGGTGAAAATCATGGGTATAATCGCAGAATCAGGTGCTACGGTTTGATTGTTGTCTGTATTTGTTATAAGTGTCTGACTGCTTACAACCACATTCGTTTCACCCTGTACGGCAACTAAGGAGCCGGTATAATTGGTAAGTGCCGTTTTTATTGTTGCATTCACCAAATAGGCAGCATCATCTACGGCATTATTAAAACTAAATTTTAAATCACCACCTTCAACACGGCCGGCATATTGCATGGCTTTATCCCTGGCTACCGCAGGTTCATCTATTACCAGATTCTTTACATACAATGCTGCATCGGTATCAAAGTTATTATAAATATTGGCTCCTTTATATGATTTCACAGTTGAAGGGACCTGCTCTCCTCTTGTTGTTGCCACAAAAGCATCGAAATCGATGACCGAACTGATTTTACCGGCAATATTAAATGCGGCACTATCGCTACCATAAGGCACAAAACGCATATTATTCGTACCTGTAGATTTATCGAAGGTATTATTGTACGCTTTAATGGATCCACCATCTTCACCTGAGAAAGTACCCATATTATTCGGATCGTTTTGCAGGGTAGTAGTATTCCAGACATCAGAGCCCTGCATGGAAGTCAACATGGGGTGCTTGCAATTCCGGAAATAGTTCCCTTCTACAAAAACGGAAGAACCCATAGTCGAACCAACACCATATTTTGCATTCCCATCATAATAATTATTGTAAACGTGCGCAGAATAAAAACGTACGCGCGGATGGCGCGAATCCGAATGATCGAACCAGTTGTGGTGATAGCTAATATACAAACCGCTTGTAGTATCTTCGCTCAAGCCCAATAAACTGGCTTTACCGTTATCCCAAAAGTGATTATACGAAAATGTAATATAGGTTGAGCCCTTATTATCCAATGCACCATCGCCTTTTACCTGATCGGCGTCGCTACCGGCATCGCCATAGAACATGTCGCAATTGTGGAGCCAGATATGATCATTATCCTGTTGCAATCCGAAATCATCACCGGCGGTACTGTTGCAGTTCATGGAACCCAGATTACGCACTTCGATGTTGGTGGCGCTTTTCAGGCGAATACCCATTCCATTTATTACGGCATCGGAACCAACGCCTTCGAGCGTAAGATAACTCAATGGATTTTGTGCATTTTCGATTGTAATATCCCCACCCTCCATGACTTCCATATCGGTAATATTGCCAATCAACCGGATAATAAACGGACGGGTATCTTTCCCCTTCTTAATACCATACAAAATATTTTGTAACCCGACGCAGGGATTTGTGCTGGCACCTGTGATCGTGGTGGAAATTGTGTTTTTGGTATTTTGGGTAATGTATAGAATTACAGCACCGTCTTTGGGTGTACCATCGGCTTTATAAGCACCCGGAACACGACCACCGTCAAAAGCAAAGCCCGTACGGTCCTGAGCTAATACGGTGAGATTGCCGGTGGAAGTTGCCGTTCCTTCTACTCCTGCAATCACCGGAGCTACTTTGATGGAATAGGTTCCGGCTGCAAGACCCAATACATCGGCACGTAAATAAGTGCCATAGCTGCGGATCAGTTGGGTGTCAATTTTTTTATCGGTAATACCCATGCCGCTGTAATATACATTGTAACTGGTGGCATTTGTAACGGGAGCCCATTTTACAAAGGCAGACTCCAGCCATCCGGCGGATTCATTTATAACAACCGACTGTGCTCCTGCTTGTGCCGAAGCCAACAGGACAATCAGGGAGAAGAGTAATTTTTTGATCATTATGTTTGTGTTTTTCATGGAATATCAGACTAAGCGGTTACACTAATTTATATGATGCAAAATTACTCCAGAATTTCAATGCTAAGGTAGATAATTTGTTTTATAATGTGGAACTTTTAGCTGATTATCTTTTTAGAACACTTTGAATAACATAAACACTTCTTTTTACACCCGCCAAAACAAATCAATTGGACACTTGTTTACAGAGTACAATTTTCGGCAGGGACTGTCTATTTATAAAACAAACGAGATATGTACAAATTAGGAATTTTAGGATTGGGCGAAGGACGCAGTACCATGTCGGCCGCCCTGCAGAGCGATAAATGGATTTTACAAAAAATATGCGACCGGAATGAAGCCTTGTGCCGACAGCGTGCCAAAGAATTTGATTTCCACCACTACTGCACGGATTATCAGGATTTGCTTAACGATGCTGAAATTGATGTTATCGGTATCTATACTCCCGATCAGTTTCATGCAGAACACATCAAAATGGCTTTGCAGGCCGGAAAGCACGTGGTCTGCACCAAACCGTTGATGGATGACCTGGCGAAAGCACAGGAGTTGATGGAACTCTGCGAAAAGACGGGGAAAAGAGTTTTCGTAGGGCAGAGCAGCCGTTTCTTCGAACCCATGAAACGTCAACGGGCCGATTACCTGGCCGGAGAAATCGGAGAACTGGTTACCGTGGAAGCGTATTACCATGCCGACCACCGGTGGTTTCTGGGCAAAGGCTGGTCGCTCGAAAAATCATTTAAATGGTTGTACGGCGGCATGAGTCATCCCATCGATTTGGTACGCTGGTATATGCCCAACATCGTGGAAGTGATGGGTTACGGCATGTTAAGTCCGAACGGACGGGCAGGCGGATTGCAAAACGAGGACACCATGCATTTTATTTTCAAAGCCGCCGATGGTCGCATTGCCCGGGTAAGCGGTGTGTATTCCGGACCCGTTCAGCCCACCCTGCGCGACAGCGAGATGAGTTGCATCCTGCGCGGAACCGAAGGCTGCAGTCAGGGCGATTATATGGATTTACGATACGCCATCACCACCAAAACCGGCGAAGAAAAACTGATTACCTTCGATCATAAACTGAAACATTATTTCCGGTTCGAGGGAAAATCGCATCATGCGGGCGAATACCAGAACTACCTG
>Ga0265297_10001737_pt1 | contig 48663 bp, 51 predicted proteins | sample Munlanlwell13791_FD_192502 | JGI IMG/M metagenome (GOLD analysis project Ga0265297, IMG submission 192502) | Leachate microbial communities from a municipal landfill in Southern Ontario, Canada - Leachate well 137-91 | ecosystem: Engineered > Solid waste > Landfill > Unclassified | place...
ACGGAGCCGAGAAAACTACCAAAAGAGAAGTTGCCTTGACATTGAACGGAGGCCCGGACGCAAAAAAGATGAGCGTTTCAGAAAGTAAGGATTTTACCAATGCCTCGCAAGAGCCTTACACCACCAGCAGACCTTGGACTTTAAGCGTTGACAATGGACTAAAAACCGTCTATGTAAAATTCTTAACCGAATATGGCCAGCCGTCAGAAGTGATCTCCGATAGCATTGTTTTGGAAACTGTTATTACCGAGCCTGCCAAAGAGGAACAAATAACGGAGGAGGCAGTAGAAGAAGAAACTGTGAAAATCCCTATCGCTCCGGAAAAACCAATAGAAAAAGTTGAACAGCCAAAAACATCGGTAAAAACCCCAACCTTTCCCAACAGTGGAATTACCTCGTCCGTTGAACTAGAAGTAATTCCAAACGAGCAAACTGTTTCGCCTGAAAAAAATAATGAATCGGTTAATGTCGAGAAAAATATTCTCGCATCTCTTTGGCAAGCGATTGTCAGATTATTGAGGAGAATATGGCCTTTTTAATGAATCGTTCCACGCCATTTACGGCTACAACCCGGTAACCATTACAACCTGAGATGTTGTTTGGGCGATTGCGTATTCAGGAGCGACAAGGTAAAAAATATAATGGTCATAAAAGGACAAATATTGCACACAACCGTGCGATATTTTTTTAGAAAACAAGGCAGTATGGTATTCCGGACGTAGGCGATATTGCAGAGGATGGAGAAGCAGTTTGGGTAACTATTGAGGTTGGTGAGGAGGTTGCCGGAGTATAGGTATAGGTTTGCAGTTCTTCACCATTTAAGGAGTTTGAAATTGTCGCCAGGGGGGAAATATAATTGTCGCCCATCAGACGCAGAGTGGTAGGAATATGAAGATAATAGCCTAACGACTGAGAACACAGCGGCAGGGTTTATCTGTCCACTGCTGCGCTTTGTTGGCAATCATTTCAAGTATTCGCGGAATAATATCTTTGCGTAACTGCGCCCATAAATCCGAACCAACCAAGGTCCTATGGCAAGCCATACAGCATAGAATATTAAGAGGAAAATACTGATTTCCACTGCGAAAGGATTAGGAGCATGGAAAGAAAACAACAAGATATTCAGTCCGCTCAAAATCAAAGCCAGAATGGCACCACCTATAGAATTTCTAATTGCACCATATTCAATGTTGTGTTGCAGTAGGAAAGAATTGCCGTGCAGTTTTTTTCTAATTGAAGTAATAGACTCGGTAATTCGTTTCCGTGATTCATCTATTGATAACGCTTCTTCGTCGTTGGTTGGTAATGTTATTTTGAAATCTTTTAGTACCCGATCGCGGAACCTATTTTTGAAATCTTCCGAATAAGTAGAATCTGCATAAAGCATGAACTCAGTTGTGGGCATAGATAATTCTTCTTGGTGCATCATCCTTTGGAATAGCTGTTTGCTAATAGCACGTGACAATTCTGATAAAAAAACTATGGATATAGTGGAGATAGTTACAGCGCTAAACAGTTTCAATCCAAGTATGTCACCAAGAAGTTTACGAAACTCCTCGCTAACAAAAAAATGGTTGAACACCAGTATCGGAACAAGGGCTGTAACTGCCGTTGGAGCAATTCGTGCTTTAAAAGCATATATATCTAGTTTCATTGTTTCCTCATACAATTATACTTTTGTCAGTTCATCTACAACAATCAAACCATTTTCCCTAAATACCAAGAATGATTTCTCTCACCAGCGATTAACATTAATGCTGGTTGTTCACAGACATCCATAATTTCTACAAGCCATTCAAATGCAAGAAGATCGTCTCCGCTTGGACGGGTACTATATCCAGGATGGGAATGCCACTCTCCCACATAATCGAGCATTCCCATGGTAGTATGCTTAATTTTGTCTACTTCAGTTTTTAACCCAGTGCATCCTCTTATGTAGACAGTTGGCCATTCTTGGCTGTCTGGTGGAGACAAAATAGTGTCAACTACATATACAATATTCCTTTGAAAGTCGAATGTTCCCAGTAATACACCACCCGTCTCTTTAGGAAGCTTTACATTTCTCGCTTCTTCAATTTTGTCGATTAGGCGCGAATCGTAGAGTAGCGTCCAATTGCCAAAAATACCTTTAAAAACTTGGCATGGTTTAACAGAATATTTAGCAACAGAGCATTCGTCATCGGATCTCCATATTGCAATTGTTGCATCACTGGAATCTAAAGCCTTTCTTATACCACGGGCACAGATTGAGCTATGTAGTCCAACCATTTCTTGAGAAAGTACAAAGCTAATATCTCTGCATGATCGACCATATCTGATTGTATTTTCTGTGCGTTGAAGGTGATCATGTACTTCGGGAGTCTCAATAAGGAATCGGTAATATTGCATTTCAAGGAAATCAAGTGGGAATTTTCGTGCAGCGTCTTCAACCAGAATTACGGAATCATTGCCAACTGGATTCATGAAGACTGAAATACGACGAGCAGGCGAATCAACATCACACGCTAAATATCTTGCAGCTGGGACTGAGGTTGTAACATCGATAACTATTTCGGCTTCTTTATATGCTACATCTAGCGCCTCTTTGTTATTCCCAGGGCTTAGGATGTCTGCAGTTATAAATCTAATACAACCCTTCTCATCAAGGCAGCTATTCCCAAGGTCAGAAATTGCTTCAGCTTTTGCACATCCAATATACCTACCATCTAATGCGTGTCTTGAAACATTGTGGGGTAACAGGCAATCATCATCAACAACGACCCATTCTCCAACACCCATCCTTATCAAATGCATAAAAAGTTGTGAACCAAGAGCACCGACGCCGACAATTAAGAATTTGTTTTTTATTTGGTTCGGGAGTCCACTAATAGCTGAAGCTGTCTCTCTCGATAAAGTTTTAAGCGGGTTAACAAGTTTTGTAGAAATATTCGACCCGTTTTTTGTCAAATCTGGAGAAAGCTCTAATGATGCAAGTGTACTTTCAAACTTTGACCAAATACCTATGTCAATTCCGATCTCATCAACATGATGAGGCATTAGGAATGCCCACAATTCAGTGGCTTCAGGTTCTGCATCTTGAGTGCGCAACTTCGGTATACTGATAATTAAAATAATATTAGCTTTTAGCAGCTTCCACTTAGTATCGTTTTTCAAACGAGGCAGCTCCTGCCGAAGAACTGATAGAAGGTCGGTACCAGCAAAAGAAAGTAGATCGTGCAATTCAGATAAATTTTGTGGTTGATTGTTTATAACACCGTGCACTACTGGTGAGGTATTGACCTGGATTGCGACATACGGTACTTCATCTTTGAAAGGTTGAGTCTCTTCATATCTATTTGCAATTAAGGTAATCTTTTCATCCCCGCATGTAGCTCTCCGAACAATTAAGAGATTTCTTTCTGCTTCTGCTTTCTGAAGTAGATCATGGGGGATTATTAAATAGTAAGATGAAGCAATGAGAGGCTCAAGTGGTTGGTCTGCTGCATGAAGCTCACCTTTAGCTGTCAAGGAGAGCCATTGGCGAATACGTTCAAGAAATCCAATGGTTGTCCATCTAAGTTTAACTTCGGAATACTTTACGTCATACAAACAAAGACTTCGAGGCTTCTCTTGCAGGCCTAGATTCAAGTGGGGAACTTTAGGAAAATTCTCGCGTAGGGCAATAACTTCTGGGAAAACATCATCAGAAAGAGAAAAAATAATCGCAAGTCGTTCTTTGGAGCGTATGTCATGTACTGTCCGTTGCCCTACTTCAATTTCTGTTTCAAAGACTACGACTTCTGCTACGTTTTCTAATTGGTTAACTCCAAGCAGTGTAAAAAATGGTAATTTTTGAATGAGCTTAACTGTTTCACGAGCTTTCATAGAAACTAAACAATCTGGCACAATATCCTTCCCAGGGGTCGGAATAAAGATAGTATCCATTACAGATTGCCTGCTCTGGGAGCTTGTGTTGTTACTGCAGCCAAAACGCCGGTAGAAGTGATAAGTTTCAAGGTGGCACCCCATTTATCAATTGTTATTTCAAGTGGCTTTGGTTTCGATTTTTCGGGATGTTCCATTGTTACTTTGAATTTGCCAGATATTGAAGTTGCAGCGTCCTTATAGCAATTTGCTGCCTGCCGATGTGGTGGTTGGCTATCTTCGTCATCAATTGGGATTGGCTTCGAGGATGCAATGAGAATTCCTTTATTACGACCCAGCTCCAACAACCATTTTACTTCTGGCACTGGATCTGTCTTATCCTTTCCTCTCTCATTGTTAAGAGCAAGGTAACTGCAATGGTGCGGGATATCGTATATATCCCATTCAAGCCGGTGTTCCCTATTATGGAAGCGAGTTATATTTACGATCTCCGTCAGAGCCTCATTGGTGGAATCGCCAATGATCAAAAACTTTGTTTCCTGCCCATCTATATCAAATGTGGCGTGCATAACCAGCGAACTCTCGTTTTTGTCTTCGTACCCTTCATCTACGTGTTCGGCAAAGGGTGAGTGTACAAAAAATTCAACTTCATCATTTGCCCTTGTAAATCCGGGAACTTCTTTACCTGCATCAGTGATAAGGTGCTCTCTCTCCTCAAAGTTTATGCTATGACTATCAAGCCACTGCTTTAATCTATCCGGACGTGAAAAAACTCTTATTCCTTTTCCCGCTCTCAAACGATATCGCGCTTCCGCACGTAAAATACGAGCCTCATCTTCAGGGCCTTCTTCCATAACAATTGCGGCAGGAACCCACAATTCCGATATTTTAATCCTGCCTTCTCCTTGGTATTTAGCTGCATGTTCCAAATAAAAGAAGTCTGAAAATCCTCTTACGTGGTCATCATGGGAATGAGTAAAAGCAACAACATCAAAATAATCTTTTTTTGCTCCTATGAGATCATCCCTCAGTGTTTTTTCTAAATCAATTCGAAGATCATATTTATCGATATTGTCCCGTACGTTAGCGTAATCGAACAGCAGCATCTTTCCGTTTGCCAAGTCAATACGGCATGTATCTGCATTTCCGAGTGGATAAAAAGTTATTTTGTGCATAGTTCCTCCTTAATTTGCCAACGTTTTGGTGGACGGCGGGTCACACGATGGCACCTATTGGCTCGGTAGTATTGGGAAGTCCGTTCAACCTATAGTTGGGCACCAGCATGATGATCCACCTCCCGAGCGTTGCGAATGAGAATGGGTTGCTCAAGGTGCTTCGCAAAGCCATCGAGACCATGGAACAGAGTGGCTCGGTAATTAGATTGATCCATATAAGATGAGGACTGTTGCTTTCCTGTCCCTATAACATGCCACTGGATTATCTTATATATTCATTCTAACAATTGTGTTATTAGCTACTTGCGTTGTACTGAGCTTTTTTTTATCAAGGCTTTTTATGCGGATCAGCATATCATCCTTCGTCCTAGCCTCAAAGTCCGTCTACCGGGCTGTGCACTCCGTGACCGACTTTTCTGATAACATCTTATAAATTGTCATAGAATAATATATAATACCTACCGCCAAAAACAACTGTTTTTGACGCACTAAAATCCGACCCCTGAAAACGCTTTTTTTCGGGGTTTTTTTGTGCCCGTTTTGGACGGGTTTTTGACGCAGGGGGCTTTTTCGTGATATGGTAATAGAATATTACACGCTCATTAACAATACACAACGTTTTTTTTCGAAAGGAAAAATCCCATGTGGAACACGCCAAGCGGTGAACAGCTTGACCGGATACCCCGGTTGTACGAGACCGAGCACATCCCGGTGGAGGAGAAAATGATCTACCTTCATTTCTTCTTCGGCGGGTGTGACTGGTTCGTGGCAGAGTACGACGGCGACGACCTCTTTTTCGGATTCGCAATCTTGAACGGCGACAATGAAAATGCTGAATGGGGATACATCAGTTTTTCCGAACTCAAGTCCATCTCCGTCGATGGTCTGGAAATTGACCGCGACACGAACTGGACACCGACCTTCGTCCGCGACATCGACCTCATCCAACGCTGCCTGACCGCCTGACCGAAACCGCTTCATTGCCTTCCTCTTCCATTGTAGCAAGGGAACCCGCCTTTCCTGTAAAGGCGATGGACAGCTTACGCTTGAGCTACCTGCCCACACCTTGACAGGGAGGCAACAGCCCTCTGCTTTCTCAATGGCCGAGAAGTCAAGAAGACGGTTTGACCCTCACCTAATACGACCGTCACCAAGGAAACGATATGTCAAAAAACAGGCTTGTAGTCGGCGACGCAAGTTGGGCCGACATAATTCCGGACTGGCTATTGGAGGAAATAAAGCACGAGCGGATTGTTTACGGTCTTGCGGGAATCGCCAATCCGGAAACCCCCAAAGTCGGGGACGCGGAAGTGGCCGCCTACCTGATGACCGCCTCGATGCGAGCGCCAATGCCGGGTGAATACGTGGAAGTCTATATCTACCTGACAGCCCGGCTGATGAAACGGCAAGGCAAGGAATTGCCGGACTTCATGGCCGAAAAACTGGAACGAGGACTAACGCAATACGAGGAATACACACTGAAAGACCTCAAGAGCGACATTTATAGGAAGCGAGGCGGAGAAATTGACACGCCACTCCTCAACGTGATGCGGGCATTCAAGAAAGAAGTCGAGCGGAAGAAAGACACCCCGGCCATTCCGGAAAATGTCCTGCAACTGGATCTGTTTGGAGGTGAAACGATATGACCAACAAGATACAGGAAATCCTTGCTAGCATAGTGGCCCGCTTTGAGTCGGGCGACATTCCGGAGGCAGTAGCGTACAGCATGTTTCCGGTTATGGACGTTCCGAGCGCGAAGTGGAGCCTCCTCAATCGAACTCTGCAATTCTTTTCCGGCACTGCGGACGGACGGGGATTCAACCAATGGAAAACAGTCCGACGCTCGGTTAAAAAAGGAGCCAGAGCGTTCTATATTCTCGTTCCGTATATCAAGAACGGTAAAAATGAGAAGACTGGGAAAGAAGAAAACACGCTCAAGGGCTTTATGGCGAGGCCGGTATTCAGAGAAGAAGACACGGAAGGCGAACCGCTCGATTACGAAAAGATCGAACTTCCCGAGCTGCCTCTCATGGAACGAGCGAGGGAATGGGGTATTTCGGTGAAAGCGATTCCTGGTGATTACCGCTATTACGGCTATTTCGCTTACGACAAAAGGGAAATCGCTCTGGCCACACCCGAGGAAAAGACCTTTTTCCACGAGCTTGCTCATGCCGGACACGAAAGAATCAAGGGGAAACTCGCACCCGGACAAGACCCGTTTCAGGAAATCATCGCCGAACTCTCGGCGCAAACCCTGTGCCGCCTTGTCGGGAAATCAGGCGAAAAGCACTTCGGAAATTCCGCCCGGTACATCACGCGATACGCCGAAAAAGCGGGGATAAGCCCTCACGCGGCGTGCCTCAAAGTATTATCCGACACAGAAAAGGTATTGAATCAAATAATTCTGAGCAGTTAACCTTTTTTAAATGGAGGCAAGATGACGCCCCATCAGTTTGCCAAACTGATAACCAGCCTCCAGCACCGACGAAAGCTATCCCTGACCATTGACGATCTGGAAAGCGAGGTTATCGCTTTTCTCACCAAGAAGGGTTTTCGGGACAAGCCGGTAGTCATTAACGGCTGGGAAGTCTTATTCGACGGGAAAACGCTGTCAATCAGCGAAGAGCCGGTTGAAAATTCAGAACAGATGGATCTCTTTGAAAGGAGTGCGAAATGAACGGATTGATGATTCACACCAATGGCGGAAAATGTGTCGGCAGGGATGAACTTGAGGCGATACCGGTTCCTGAAGCCACCGACAGCTACCAGCCGGTTTCCCATTTTGTGCTGGCAAACACTCTGGCGACCATCGGGCAGGACTTGTTGCGGGGCTATGTGTTGACCAAGGAAGAATACGGACTGGCCCGGCAGGGACAGCAGATGTTCGCTGTTCAGACCTATTCCAGAGACAATTCAGAGATGGGATTATCCATCGGATTTCGGAACAGCTACGACAAGTCTATGGCTATCGGGATCGCTATCGGAGCCAGCGTGTTTGTCTGTGATAATCTGGCCTTGACTGGCGAGATAACCGTTCTCAAAAAGCATACGACCAATGTCTGGATCGCCCTGGAAGAAACGGTGATCGCCACGCTCTACCGCTCCCAGCATAATTTTGAACGGATATGCGAGGACGCAGAGGTTCTCAAAAGTAGGGAAATTGGAAACAATGAAGCGTTCCGGACAATGGGGTTGCTCTTCGGCAACAATGTCTTGTCGCCGCGACAGTTACCAGTTCTCAAAAAGCAGTGGCTTCATCCGTCCCACGACGAATTCAAGCCGAGAAATATGTGGAGCTTTTACAATTCCTGCACGGAGGTTTTAAAATCTACTCCGCCCTTTCAGGTCATGGAGAAGCATATTCAACTTCACAAAATCCTTTTGCCGGTCGGCACAGCATGAAAGAGGTCAGAGATGTTCAAGGAAATGGAAATAAACATTCCTCCTTTGAAAGAACTGATGGCCTCAATTCCAAAGGAAGAGCTTACCGATGAAGTGTACCAAAGGATTTGTTATTTCTACGCATGGGAAGTGTCCCATTTGCTTGAAATGGCAGATTCGGCGGAAAGGCCGTCGATTTCATTTTTGCCCTTTTCAAAGTCCGGGAGTCAATTCATTGCCAATTTTTGGCTCAATGATTTGTCTATTCCGAAAGAAAACAGCTACAATTTTCACGGCCAGAACACCAGCCAGTGGAAATACGCAGGCTGTATCCTTTACCAAGACGGCAAAGTAAGCACGCACCATTAAAAGGAGGAGGGGGAATGGCTCTCAAGAAAATCGGCGCGTTGTGGAAGAAGTCGGACAAGCACGGCAAGGACTACCTGGCCGGTCAGCTTGACCTCGGCGTTCTCGGCAAGGTTCAGATTGCTGTGTTCCAGAGTCCGGAGAAACAGAACGAGCAAAGCCCGGACGCCACCATTCATCTGTTTGAGGAGGATTGACGAATAGTCAAATAGGAGGTACGATAATAGTGCCGAATTGTGATTTTTCCCATTCAAGGGAAAGCACAATTGACCGCCAGACCAGAAACAAAGGTTTGGCGGTTTTTTTATTGTTGATTTGAGAAAATTTTTATTGACAAATCAGTCTTTTCATCTTATTGTTGCAGCAGGTTCACCTTTCATCAGAAAGGTGAACCATGATGCGATAGGCATAAAGAGGGATTTGTAAGTGAATAAGAGGGAGGCGAAGAGAACAACAGGACGCAATAATCTCTTATAATTCAAGGGATTACAGCATAGCGGTAAAATACAATAGGGGATATAAAACGCTGGACAAGAATGAGAGGAAAAAAGAAGTCAAACGATTTAAAAGAGGGGAAATATCAAAATTGATGAGGCGGAGAAAATGGCGGGAAACGATTGTGTTACTTGGAGTTATTGGAGAGTTTAAAATTCAAAAAGGTTCATCTATCTGATGAAAAAGGAACCGCTTCCTAAAGCGCATAACATTCAATGGGTTATGGATGAACGCAAATGTCTGAACACCATTGAAATACAAAAATTACGAAAAACATGCGCTACGGCAAAGGTGTGTGGTTTGCGGTGCGCAAAATTCACTCCGGTACGGAACTGGTTTATGATCGAACTCGGACTCAACGCCGGTTTGCGGGTGGAGGAAATGGCTTCACTCAAACATTCTGATCTCATCATTGACAGTGACCGGTCGTCGATTGTCGTTCTCGGAAAGGGAAATAAAAAAAGAGCTGTCTGGATCAATGCCGATTTCAAAAGGAAATGCCAGCTCTACTTTAGCTACAAAGAGAGGTTTGGGTACAGCCTGGAAGAGGACTCGTATCTGCTCAACAATCTGAATGGAGGTAAAATCTCAAAAAGAGCGTTGCAGAAGTTTTTTAAAATCATCATGAGCAAGGCAGAACTGCCCGCTCATTTTCATATTCACTGCTTGCGGCACACCTACACGACCTTTCTTCTGACCGCGAGCAACTTTAATTACCGGTTCGTACAACAACAACTCGGGCATTCATCAATAAAAACAACCCAGGTGTACGCGGGGATTGTCGAGTCGGAAGGAAAAAAGGCGATTGAAAATCTGTATCAATAACGGCATTTCAGAAGTGGAGGTAATAAAATGTCTGGATGGTACACAGTATCCTGCAGCGAGTGCGGTGATGAAATCTATGTTCATGAGGACTGGAGTCATCCGCCTTCCATCTGTAAGTCCTGTAAAGAAAACCGCGCTGCCCAGTGGTATGAAAAGTCATGCGAAGAGTGTGGCACAGCAATAAATGTCCATCGCGACTGGGATCATCCCCCCCGCTTCTGCAAATCTTGTAAGGCTGCCAACGAGGAGAAGTGGTATGAGAAATCCTGTGAGGAATGCGGCACCACAATGAAAGTGTGCCGGGACTGGGACCATGCTCCTCGGTTCTGTCAAGCATGCAAAGCCCGTCATGACGCCACGTGGTATGACAAGTCGTGCGAAAGATGCGGTACAACCATTCACGTCAATCGCGATTGGGAACACCAGCCCCGGTACTGTAAATCATGCAAGGAAGCCAAGGAAGCGGAGTGGACGGAAAAACGCTGTGCCGACTGCGGCTCGATCATGAAAATTCGTCGTGATTGGGAAAAGCGACCGAAGTATTGTAAACCGTGTAGACAGCATCGGGCGGACAAGTGGTATGACGTGATTTGTAAGGATTGCGGAAGAACGATTCGGGCCAACCGCGACTGGGCGCATCCGCCCCAGAGGTGTGCGGAATGCAAACACGACCATCTTCTTATCGTGGGTGCCGTGGGCGCTCTCCGGGACACGTTCCACTTCGCTCTCGAAACCACCATCGAACAACACGGGTTAATTTTCGCCGATAAGGTAGCGGTAGTTCGGAACAGAAGGACAGGAGAGATAGTCGCAGAGGTAAAGATGGATACAGAAGGTCTTATATTTGTGGAAAAAATCGCGGTTGCCGTTGACCATAAGACCGGCGGAAAACTTTCCACCACCCGTGAAGGCAGTCGCGGGGTGTTTTTCCCGAAGAGAACAGCCGATACCTATGAACCCAGCACTGGGGAGAAGACACATAGAACCGAGATGGTTACCAAAGGGATTCTTTTTCCAAAAAGGGTGGCGGAGACCACAAGAACGGACCAATCCGATGGAAATAAGACTATTACTCGCCGGGTCACAAAGGGTATCTTGTTCTCGAGAAAAGTGGATAAAACGGATAAAACAGATCCCCGAAAAATCGGTACGTCAAATCGATAGTTGTGCATGAGACCTGTGAAATCTGCCATTTAGCGTTTACCTAAATTGAGCGATTCTTTTATAGGGCCAACCCTTTCTGTTGCCATGATCACTCGTAATACGGGTAGGAACAAGCCCAACCCCTCAAAAAAACATTGTAACCCAATAGGTATCAGGATATTTTAGCTATCTATCTCAACAATAGCACATTATAGAGTTCACCTTTTCAAAATCGCTCAATTTAGGGTTTAATTACTTCCGGTTACGCATTATTTTTAACCGCCAGACGTGATGTGGGGCGATTTTTTGTTGACATTCTTATTGGAATTATGTTAGTTACCACTACTGTCCCAACGTTACACACGAATATATTTGTAACATCATGCAAGACATGGTTTAAGGTGAGTATAAATGATTTATCGATTTGAAATTAGAAATATACAATTGGACCCATCATGAAAAAGAGGGATATGTATGAATTCTGATAACACCATGTCTACCAAGTTGATAGATTATCTCCCTACAGCTATTGCTCCGGTGATTAAACATGTGAACTGGCGGCATAGGCAATCAACGGATGATTGAAGTAATTGCTGACATGATATTTCCGGTGTTGTTTGGTTTTCATAAAGGAATGAGTTTTCCTGACAAGCTCTTTTTGTGATCTCGCAGGGAGACCAGAATGGATGTACTGTTTCAAGTCTCCATTGAGATACTCGTCGGGATTGCGCTCCGGAGCGTACGGAGGGAGATAGAATATTTCGATTTTCTCCTTGTTTTCGACGAGCCAGGCGGTGATCATTTTGCTGTGGTGAACTTTTAAATTATCCAAAATCAGGAATATTTTTCGCTCGGAATCTCTTACCAGTCTGGACAGGAATTTGATGAGTACCTTCGATGTCATTTTTTCTCGGTAGAGCATGAAACGAAGCTTACCCTGGTTTGTAATTGCCGAGATCATGTTGACGCTGCATTTCTTGGCATTCAGCCGGATAATCGGAGCTATTCCTTTGGGTGAGAATCCTTTGGCATTGTATGCATTATTCTGAATGCCCGTCTCGTCTCCCCAATGGATTTCTGCTTTCTCTTGCTTCGCACGGGCGGAAATCTCCGGGTATTCGGTTTCAAGCCAACGCGTTACCTTTTGCGGGTCCTGTTCGTATGCCCTTTTGACTGGCTTCTGGGGGGTAAATCCCCATCGCTTGAGATAATCCGTGATGGTTCGAGGAGGCAACTCCATGCGATACTGTTGTTTTATTACCAAGCGCACAGCATCACGCGTCCAGAGTGCGAAAGGAAGCTTCAACTGATCCGGGGTCTTGTCAATAAGAAGCTTCTGAATTGCCGTTTCCTGTTCAACTGAGAGTCTTCGCTTCGTTCCAATCCGGCGACCTCGAACTTTCGGTTTGATGGCCTCTATGCCATCTCGTTGGTAGGTCTGCCAGATTGTGCTGGCCCTGGTTTCGGAGATACCGACCATCTCCGCTGTTTCCTGGTTGGCCATCCCTCTCTTCCGAAACCGGATTACCTGCTTTCGGAGTTCGTATTGCGCCTGGGGACTCAAGGTCCGAGTGTCTATGATTTCCATAACTATAATATAATGAATTACTTGCAGAGTTCATATATTTATTCGCCGGAGCAATAGTTACATAGACTTTATATGAAAAGCCATATCACAATAAAACCGCGACTTGTCAGTCTATTAGTCTCTTACAAGTTGGATTCTGTGTTTCATGCGCAGAATATTTTTTCGTGCTCTTGTAATTATCTGAGAGGCATAAGCTTGCAACATATTTTTTTCAAGAGCTGATTTTTTTGGTTCTGGCTATGCCAGGTTAGGAGATGTGTAGGATATGGATATTCTTATTACCGGCGGCGCAGGTTTTATAGGATCGAATATTGCTCGTAGCCTTGTCAGCCTGGGTATACAGCCGAGAATCATCGACAACCTATACACTGGGAAAATGGAGAACCTGGCCGATATTTCCCTCGCGGGAAAACTTCTCGGCTATCGCCCGAAGGTCTTATTTGAGGAGGGTGTAGGGAAGACGATTGATTGGTATAACAGGAATTCAGTTTAATCGCTGATGGAATACCGGGAAATGGACAATAGCCTCATGCACCGGCATATATTGAAGACGGGGATAAAGGGTTTATAATGCGGCTTAGAGACAGACTGATTAAGGGGACGGCTTTGAATTTTATTGCCGTCGCGTTCAATCAAGGCAGTACCCTGATCGTCAACATTCTCGTTGCCCGCATTCTCTTAAAGCAGAGTTTTGGCGAATACGCGATGGTGCAGAGCACCCTGCTGACGATGGCCACTCTATCCCAACTCGCTACCGGGTACACTGCTTCAAAATATATCGCAGAATACCGCACCAGTGATCCGGAGAGAACCGGACGGATCATGGGCTTATGTGCTATGGTTTCCGCCGTGATGGCAGGTGTGGGAGCATTTCTGCTTATTGCTTTTTCACCCTGGCTGGCCGGTACCATGTTGAAAGCCCCGCACCTTGCAGTCGCTCTTATGATAGGATCGGGTTTTCTCTTTTTCTCCTCCATAAACGGATATCAGACAGGGGCGCTTTCCGGTCTTGAGGCGTACGGTAGCCTTGCAAAGTCAGGCGTGGCAAGCGGGATCGTAGCCATGGCTGCCATTTCCTTCGGTGCGTGGTGGGGAGGGTTGAATGGCACCCTCATTGGACTCAGCATTAGCGCCTTTGTCCGCTGCGCTATTCACAACAGGTGGCTTCGGCATGAAAGCCGGGTGCAGTGTATAAAGCCCCAGTACCGCAGCAGCCTGAGACAGGAAAAGGTGATTATCTTCAAATTTGCGTTGCCTGCCGCAATTGCCGGATACTATACCATGCCGATGATCTGGCTCGCCAACTCTTTCCTCGTTCGCCAACCCGGCGGATACGGGGAAATGGCGCTTTACAGTGCCGCCAACAGTATTCGTATCCTTGTGCTGTTCCTGCCAAATGTGATGAACAGCGTTGGGCTCTCCGTGCTGAATAACGAGAAAGCAAAAGGGGATGTAGCTCACTATCACAGGGTGTTCAAGTCTAATGTACTGTACATCTTTTTCGTTTCTCTGGGCGTTGTCCTTGTCATGGGACTTTTCGGGCAGTCGATTCTCCAAATTTTCGGAAAGGATTTCGGGGCTGGTCATTTTGTTCTTTGGCTTCTCCTCGTCGCCAGCTTATTTGAGAGTCTGAGCATTGCCCTGTTTCAGTATGTGCAATCCAAGGCGAAGATTTGGCTTTCATTTTTTAGTATAAATGTTCCGAGGGAAGCATTTTTGGTCGTGGCGGCATACTACCTTGTCCAGTCTTATGGTGGAGTTGGTCTGGCGACTGCTTATATGGGATCGGCTATCCTGGGGTTAATCTTCCATTTCACCCTTGTTTCCATGATATACGGAAAACAACTTAGGGAAACATAATGGGCCCTTATTACAGCATAATTATACCAATATATAACCGTGAGCGAATTTATTGCACGGGCAATAAATAGATGTCTAAAGAGAGAAGAATAAATTGCATATCTTAGAACGATTATTCTGGCATCTGAAAAATGAGAAAAACCTTCTTCGTTGGATAGTGTCGCGTTTCCTATTCTATACAGGGTTAGGACGGATTTTCACCATCAATTGCGATTTATATAAAATTCGCTTTTTCCCAAGCGCTTTATCTTTAACGAAATGGCTTGATCCCTCATACGGAAATGATGATGAGAAATTTCTGCGAAGAGTTCTGCGACCAAAGGATACCGTAATCGATGTGGGGGCTAATATAGGCACTGTATCCTTGGCCTCTGCTTCACTGGTAGGGGAAAAGGGGCGGGTTATAGCATTTGAGCCCAATCTTCGCACCTTCAAATATTTAAAAAAGAATATCCAGCTTAACAGATTCAACAATGTTACACCGCTTAACTTCGTAGTCGGGGATAGGCAGGGAGAAGTTTTCTTTTCTGACCAAAGATACGATGATCAAAATAAAATTCTGCCCCAAGGCAAGCAAAAGGTACCCATGATAACACTTGACGAAAGTGTTTCTACCATACAAGGATGCATAAGACTATTGAAGGTTGATGTTGAGGGCTATGAGAAATTTGTTTTTCTTGGGGCTCAAATAACACTTGCGCGGACTGATTACATCTATTTCGAAGTATATGACCCACATTTTATTCCTTTGGGATATACAACAGGTGAACTATTGCAAATGTTAAAAAATTATGGATTTTGCCTTTATCGAATAGACGAAGAAGGCAAAGAAATCGCCATTGACACCGATTTTATTCCGGAGAAATGTATGAACGTTTTGGGTAAACGAATAGCTAATTAAACGCTCCTTTGTTTTTTTACATCTTTTTCATAATCATAGTGATGTAATTAGGATAATAATATGTCGCCTTATTTTAGCATCATCATACCAATGTATAATCGTGAGCGCTTCATTGCACGGGCAATCAATAGTTGTCTAAAGCAGGATTTTGAGAACTTTGAGATCATTGTTGTTGATGACGGCTCAAAAGATGGATCTGTAAATGTGGTGAAGGGTTACACAGATTCTCGAATTAAACTCATCTGTCATGATGTAAATCTCGGCGTTGGACCTGCGAGAAACACCGGTGTAGATGCCGCATCTGGTGAATGGGTCATTTGTTTTGATAGTGATGATGAGCTGCTTCCTGGATCGTTGTCGATTATTTACAGGCGATGTAGTGATGTTGATGAGAATATCTCTCGCCTGCAATTTATGGTGCAAATGGAGACGAAGGAATTCTCCCCATATCCACCTTTGAAGGATGAATTCTGGGACTACATTAAATATATAAAGTGGATGGAAATATCCTATGGTCATCCATCTGAGACATTGCCCATCGTAAGGCGTGTTACATTTGAAAAAGTTAGATACTTAAATGATAGAACTTTAGAAGCACTGTATCACTTGGATTTTATGAAACAGTTCAATGCCTGGTCGTTTCATGATGTAGTGCGTCTCTATCATCATGATGCAGATAATCAATTAACAAAACCCAATATGAGCCTCACAATAGAAAGTGCTCGAGATCAGGTATTAAGTGGAGAACTTTTACTGAAGAATCATGGAGAAACTCTTAGAGTATATTCGCCGCATATTTATAGAAGGCGGGTTTCAGGCTTGGCAATATTATGTTTTCTCAGCGGTAATAGGTTGAAGGGAATCAAATATTCATTGTCTTCCTTAGCAAGTAATTTTTTCTCTCTCAGGAATTGGGTCATCTTACTGTGCGGTCTTTTTGGACCCAAACCATTGGCATGGTTGAAGTCCTTTCGATCGCGTTTATCTTTGATCGGTATGAATCGGGGATAACAACCAATATCTCTTAAAATCCGTATAATTCAAATGGTTCGTGATGCGTTTTAAGAATAGAACTTCTCCAGCCGTTTTTTTTGCATTATTATTAAGTGCCTCTGCTTTGGCATTTATGACGGCCGATGAACGTTATGTGGCAGCGCCAGGACTTGCCTGCATCGTTATGGTGCTCTGGCTCTGGATGACTTTGTGGGATCGCGATAAGAAAATTCCTTTTTTTGATGTGGGTATGTTCTGCGCGCTGGCCACACTTGTGTATACGGTTTATCCTCTGGTGAATTATTTGGTGGAAGGCCTTCAGTTTGGCTTCCTCAGCGTTAGCCGATTGCAGCAGTTTCATATCTCACCTGTTGAACTGGGCTTTTTCCATTTGCGCCATGTGTTGTATCTTTTCTCTTTTGTGGTTTTCTATTCTATGTTTAGAGGTAGAGGAACTATAGAAGTAGGTAATGTAACTACCCCAAGGCGTTCTACCAGGCAGGTCATCGTTCTTTTTTTCCTGTTATTGACAGGTTACTTTTTTCTTTTGCAGATAATGACAGGTGTTAATGTCAATACCAGCTATGAGTCAGAAGCATATCAAATAAATTTGTCCGCTTGGACAAACTTACCTCTTCTCCTATTGCAGATAACCCAGAAGTTGTGGGGTATTCTGTTCGTATTCAAGCTGGCATTGCTTTTAATTGTTGTTAGTCGATGCAGGCAGAAGCGCTGGCTTTTTATTTTGCTTGTATGGATTGCGGCTGAAATAATGCAGGCGTTTTTAATTAAAGGCGCTCGGACTGGTTTTGTATTGTTCCTCATGGCAACAGCGTTACTCTATCACCGGATGATTAAACCTTTGTCAATGAAATTTCTGATCTTTTCTGGGACATCGCTACTCGTAATTTTCATTTTCTTAGGTTTCTATCGTGCATATAGTGATTTTGCCCTTTTACAAATGGATTTATCACAGTCAAAAGCAGGTATATTTTCAGCAGGAAACGAGTTCCAGTCATTGCTGGCGACAGCGCATGATGTGTACCTTCGAAAGAAAGCGGGAGCCGATTTTCCTTGGTACTTATATATAAACGATTTTATGACTATCCTTCCACCACAGCAAGTAATGCCCTTTGAGAAGATAAGGGCCTCGGAATGGTATCTACGAGAGATTGGTTTAAGTGGAACCGGCCGGGGGTTGATGTGGGGTGTTATTACTCAATCCATCGTGGGCTTAGATTGGTTGGAACTTACCCTTCGGGGTGCAATATTAGGATATATTCTGGCTCGATTCCATCGCTGGTACCGAAAACATCAATCAGGGTTCTTGGAAACATTATTTTATATATATTTCTGTCTTAAAGTGTATTACACGTACAGGGATACGACGTTCAGCCTTCTGGGAAATCTTGTTTGGGAGGTTATACCCTTTTACATTCTTTTACGGCTTAGCATTTCTTTTTTTTCACACTCCAATAACAGAACACCTGTTTTTGGAGTTACGAATCATTCTCGAAGTTAAGGTGACCCATGTGCGGCATCTGCGGAAAACTGATATTTAAAGATAGTATCCCTGATCCTGACTCCATCAGGGCGATGTGCAAAACCATTATGTACCGCGGCCCGGATGACGAAGGCATATATACGGCACCACACATTGGTCTTGGACAGCGGCGTCTCACTATTATTGACCTTGCACACAGTGCGTGCCCGCCCCTAAGCAATGAAGATCGCACTGTATGGCTCGTTTTTAATGGAGAAATATATAACTTTCAAGAATTGCGCAAACAGTTGCAAGAGCGTGGGCATCGATTCACAACACATTCCGACACAGAAGTGATAATTCATCTCTATGAAGATGATGGTGTGGCTTGTTTGGAAAAACTGCGGGGAATGTTTGCCTTTGCACTGTGGGATAAACGCAGTGAAATTTTATTTTGCGCCCGGGACCGAATGGGAAAGAAACCGTTCTGCTATACAGTGACTCCGCAATCATTTGTATTCGGTTCAGAGATCAAGGCAATAACCGCTGATCCGGATGTGGCTGTATCTCCGGACTACCATGCCATTGACCAGTATCTAACCTACCAATTCATACCCAGTCCGCTTACCGCATTTAAAGGTATTCACCGATTAAGACCGGGGGAATATCTTACATGCGACCTTCGGGGCAATGTGAAGACGCAGTGCTACTGGACGCCACCGCTTTCAAAGATGACCAGCGCCCCTCAGGAAGAAATCGAAGCGGAACTTCTGCAACGCCTACACGAATCGGTCAAGCTTCGAATGATATCGCATGTGCCGCTTGGCGCATTTTTGAGCGGTGGCATCGATTCTGCCACAATCGTTGCTCTTATGGCGCAGGAGAGCACTAAACCGGTGAAAACGTTTTCCATAGGTTTTGAAGAAGAATCGTTTAACGAACTGCCATATGCACGATTGCTGGCCGAACGTTATAGGACAGAGCACCATGAATTGATTGTTAAGCCAAATGCGGCCGAGGTGTTGCCGCTTCTCGTACGCCATTATAATGAACCATTTGCGGATTCTTCAGCCCTGCCCACTTATTATGTAGCCAAGATGACGCGCCAGCATGTGACCGTCGCTTTGAGTGGGGATGGTGGCGATGAGTTATTTGCCGGATATGACAACTATGGGTCCATTCTGGGTTGGAACAAGTGGGATGTATGGCCGCTCTGTTTTAGAAAAATGGTTGCAGAGAGCGGAAGGGGATTACTTGATTTATTTCCTTCTAATAATACTGCGGCACGCCTCCGCCGCTGGCTCGCTATGTTAGGGGCGGCAAACGTGAAGGCTCGCCGTCTCCAGTTTGGAACCATACTAAAGCCTGAGGAGAAACGGCTGGCTTACACGCCTATATTCAGGGACTTGATCTCCAGGCCGCCTGTCCCGGAGGATTCTCTGGCGGCTTACCCTTTGGATGAGGGCATGGATGCTCTAGACTGGCTGATGCGGCACGACCAGAACTTTTACCTCCCGGACTGTCTCATGGTGAAGACGGATATCGCCTCCATGGCCAACAGCCTGGAAGTGCGCTGTCCTTTTCTGGATCATGAACTGGTGGAATATGTAGCATCGATTCCGTCATGGCTCAAACGTGATGCAACAAGTGGCAAGATAATTCTTAAACGAGCGGTTAAAGATTTGTTGCCAAACGAAATTCTGAATAAGCCCAAAACGGGATTCGGTCTGCCGATTGCCAAGTGGTTCCGCCGTGACCTTGCGCCGATGCTCAAAGAAACGCTTCTTGATGAAACGTCTGGACGCAGAGGATTATTTGAACAACACCTGTTAAAAAAGATGGTGAGTGAACACATTGAAAGCCGCAGAGACTGGTCTAACCGACTTTGGGCCTTCCTTTTTCTGGAGCTTTGGTTTCGGGAGTTTATTGATTGATGCAAGTTAAACCTTCCATTTTTCTCAAGGGCATTGCGACCTATATCCCAGGGGCAAGAAAGTATTTTTGCTCAAGATCAGGAGGAACAGTATCGTCTCGGTATTGTTACTCTGTCTGGATGCGTCATCTTCTCAAGGCTCATGAGGCTGGTCTCAACACTCGTTTGAACAAGATCGCTGAACTGGGGCCAGGGGATTCTTTAGGCATCGGCTTGTGTGCTGTTTTGTGTGGCGTAAAAGAGTATTATGCTCTCGACACAAAGCCACATGCCAATTCAGAACGTAACAAAAGGATTCTCGAAGAACTTATCATGATGTTGAATCGCCGTGAAGCAATACCAGACGAAGCGGAGTTTCCTTTTATTTCACCTTCTCTGAAAGAGTATTCTTTCCCTCACCACATCTTGACAGACGAAATTCTCAGTGATTCCCTCCATCCTGATCGCCTTGCCGCCATCCACAACGCGTTGGGAGATACCTGTTCCCAAAACGTTGTGCATATCGCTTATATCGCACCCTGGCAGGGTATATCCTTATATGAATCGGGGGGGGCATTGGATATGGTGTTTTCTCAGGCCGTGATGGAACACGTGGAGCAGGTGGATGCCACCTATGTTGCGCTTTATAAATGGTTGCGACCTGGCGGGTTCATGTCGCACACGATTGACTATAAGTCTCACGGGTATACTCATGACTGGAACGGTCACTGGACTATTTCGGAATTTTTGTGGAAAATAGTCAAAGGCAATAGACCCTACCTGATCAATAGACTTCCCCACTCAACCCACATTGAAGCAATGAAAAATGCCGGATTCCAAATTGTTGGTGAGATTAAAAGAAACAGTGCACCGCTTGCACGACATAAACTTTCAGACAGATTTCGAACCTTGAGCGACGATGACCTGCTGACATCAGGAGCATTTATTCAGGCCGTGAAGCTGTCGGTAGATACAAAGAAAGGAATATAGGATTGTGCGTATTTTAAACCTTATTTCTCACCTTTCCAAAGGAGGTGCTGAACGGCAGTTTAGCTATTTGGCGCCCGAGTTGGTGCGTATGGGCCATAAGGTGGATGTAGCCTACCTGAGAGAAGGACCGGCCAGGCTTGAGTTGAGCGGTGTTACGATGCACCAGTTGGTTGCTATAAATAACTATGATCCCTATTTGCTCTGGCAACTGGTTCGACTTATCCGACGTATCAAGCCGGACATTATCCACACATGGATTTTGCAAATGGATATTTTGGGTGGAATAGCTGCAAGACTGAGTGGGACCCCCTGGATATTTCGTGAGCCGAATTCTGCCATGGCTTATTTGCCAACCTGGAAAAACCGTTTACGGGTTTGGGTAGGTTCCGGTGCGAGTGGTATAGTATCTAATTCTTCAGGTGGTGTCGAATATTGGGAAACCCAGCTACCTTACAGCTGCCGTTATGTCGTATCAAACGGATTGCCGGTGCATGAAATTGACAGGATTGTGGCGGCTTTGCCACCCGGATTGACGAAGCAGGAAGCGCCTATTGTGTTATATGTTGGTCGGTTAATAGCGCACAAGAATCTGAAAGCATTTTTAGAATCTCTGTCATGCGTCAAGCAGCAGCAAAACGTATTGGGTGTTTTGTGTGGGGATGGTCCCCAGCGAGCCGAATTGGAGGTGTTGAGACATAAGCTGGGGCTGAATGCGGATGTCCATTTTACAGGTCATTTACCGGCCGCCTCGGTTTGGGCACTGATGAAAAAGGCTTCGGTTTTTGTATCGCTCAGTGCATATGAAGGATGTCCGAATACGGTCATGGAAGCCATGGTGTGCGGTTGCCCGCTCGTAATCTCAGATATCCCTGCGCACCGTGAGATTCTTGATGAGAGTTGCGCGCTCTTTGTTGATCCATCCAACATTCAGCAGACGGCCGACGCCATTTTGCAGATATTGTATAATGCGGATGCCTCAAAAGGTCGTGCTTTGATCGCAAAGCAGAAAACTCAGGAATGGTCCATAGCCGAAATGGCCCGAAATTATGAAAGAGCATATAAGGAGCTTATATGAATTCGGATGTCGAACAGTATCTGTGCACGACCTGCGGCGATCACTTAGTTCTATCTAACGGGGTGCAGCAGGAAGACGGCAGGTTTGCGCGAGGGGGAACTTTTATGCCGCGCTTGCGGCATACACTACCCAGTGATAGGCATTTGAATCGTGAAAGGAGTATCTCAATCTCATGAATCTTAAACACCTCGAATCAATACGTTTGTCGGAGTTAGAAAGCGTAGTAACTGAGATAAAAAGTGCGAAGCCTGGAAGAAATATCATATTGGAAATTGGAGCTGGCACAGGGTGTCAGGCAAAAAAACTATCTGAAAATGGTAACGCAGTTGAAGCAATAGATATTAAGGATAGTAATTATTCCGAAAATCGTATCTGGCCAATATTGAATTATGACGGAGAGCATATCCCTTTTCCTGATAGTCATTTTGATGTTGTGTTCAGTTCAAATGTCTTGGAACATATTACTCATCTAAGCGGGTTTCAAGATGAGATAAAAAGGGTTTTAAAGTCAGATGGCATTGCTGTCCACGTAGTACCTAGCGGGACCTGGAGATTCTGGACAAATGTAGCGCACTACGCGTTCATATTCAAAACCACCATAAATATTATTTTCAATAAAACAACATTGAAAAGAGAGAGCCAGATTTGTAATAGTGTGGAAATACAAACAAATCGGCCATCTAAAACAAGATTATTAAAAAAGGCAATATTCCCCTCTCGACATGGAGAAATAGGTACTGCAGTTAGCGAAATATACTATTTTAGCAGGCGCAGATGGTATATGATATTTAAGCGGAGCGAATGGGAGGTAAAAAAGTATTTTTCTAATAGGTTATTTTATACTGGTTACATGATTTTAGGTTCTGCGGTATCTATTCAATTTAGAAAATATTTGAGTTATCTTTTTGGAAGCTCATGTCACATTTTTGTACTAACTAAAGGGAAAGTCTTGGGATGAGCACGGAGAAACTCTATAAGTTAGCAGCACTTTTCGTGCCTATCCTTGTTCCCTTCACCAGACTTATGCGAATTTTTTTGTGGCGGGCAGGGGGCCCGACTCTCACCAATCGTTTATTTGCATTAACGATTTTCGAATTGTGGTGCAGGGAGTATGGTGTATCTTTACCGAACTGACCATGGATTCGGAAACGTTTGCTTATCGAGTTCGCGAGGCGGAGCGGGAGAAGTATTCCTTGAAGGTCTGCGCCGAGAACTATGTGGAAGCTTATGAGTCGGCGCTTGGGTGGAATAAAAAAAATGCTTATCGAGTTGATTCAGCCATAGTGCTCACGCCCCTGAAGCCTGATATCCTTCTCGTCTGGTCAAGGAAAGTCGATTTGCCATAAAAGCCTGCGGTGTAAAGGATTATCCCGCCCTACTTGGCGGAAAGTGACCCGGCAAGCCCTAAAGGAGTCTGTATTGAATTCAGACAAACATGGTTTTTCTGTGGCAACCAGATAAGCATTTAAGAAAAAATGAAATAGGGATATCTATAAATGAAAATCATGCTAACCGGAGTTGCAGGGTTTATTGGGTTCCATGTCTGCAAGAGACTGCTTGAGCGCGGCGATGAGGTCGTTGGGATAGACAATCTGAACGACTACTATGATGTGTCATTGAAAGAGGCACGCCTGGCCAGGCTTCTTGAATATCCGGGCTTTTCCTTTTGTAAGAGTGATATTGCGGATCGCCAAAGTATTGCAGCGTTGTTTGTAGAGCAGAAACCTGAACGTGTCATTAATCTTGCGGCACAGGCAGGAGTGCGCTATTCAATCGAAAACCCCCATGCATACGTGGATTCCAATCTCGTTGGTTTCGTGAATATTCTCGAAGGTTGTCGGCATAATGACGTAAAGCATCTTGTCTATGCATCTTCTAGCTCCGTTTACGGCAGCAACAGGAATCTTCCGTTCTCTGTGTCTCATAGCGTCGATCATCCTGTCAGCCTATATGCCGCCACCAAAAAAAGCAATGAACTGATGGCCCATACGTACAGCTATCTCTATGATCTCCCAACGACCGGGCTTCGCTTTTTTACGGTTTACGGTCCATGGGGGCGACCGGATATGGCTTACTTTCTCTTCACGAAAGCCATCCTTGAGGGAAGGACGATCGATGTATACAATTATGGAAAGATGCGCCGTGATTTTACCTATATCGATGACGTCGTTACAGGGGTGGTCCGTACGCTTGACACGATTGCCAAGCCTGATACGAACTACTCGCACGAAAACCCGACACCGGAAAGCAGTGCAGCGCCGTACCGTCTGTACAACATTGGCAACCATCAATCAGTTGAGTTGAACTATCTCATTGAACTGATTGAAAAGGGTTTGGGCAAAAAAGCCATAAAGAATATTCTGCCGATGCAGCCGGGGGACGTTGAAGAGACCTGCGCGGACATCGATGCCTTGATGCGGGATGTGGGTTTCCGTCCCAATACGCCCATCGAAGTCGGCATCGCGAGGTTTCTGGAATGGTATCGCGACTACTATGGAGTAGATGGAACTTGGGTTGAGGAAGCATAAATGAACATTCTTTTTGCAGTTCATGGATACAAGCCAGCTTATCGCTTGGGCGGTCCAATCCTCTCCGTTTCCGCCATGGCAGAGGCGCTTGTGAGGAAGGGGCACAGGGTTACGGTATTTACCACCAACAGCAATCTTGATCAAGACTTGGATGTAGAGACAGATAAACCACTGAATGTTGATGGTGTCGAGGTATGGTATTTCAGACGGGAAGAGCCATTAAAAAGGCACGTTCCCTTTCTCACATATTTTTCAAAATCTATGGGGTTCCTATACTGCCCAGGGATGAAGATAGCCCTTCACCGTATTCTGAACACAGTTGATGTGATTCATACGCAAATGCCATTTACATATCCAACCTTAATAGCTGCTAAAGAAGCAGTTCGACACAATATCCCGCTGTTTTACCATCAACGTGGCGTGTTCGATCCGGAACGATTGAAGTTCCGATCTTGGAAGAAACGACTGTATATTCGTTTCTTCGAGAAAGACCTTTTAAAAAAGGCTTCTTGTTTGATCAGTCTGACAGAGGCGGAAACCGATAGTTACCGTGCGCTCGGAGTGAATACCCCTTGCGAAGTCATTCCGAATGGCATTCATGTCGATCAGTACTGGCAGGAAATACCAGATGAATGGCGGGCGAAATTGGGTATTGATCCCGATGCAATGGTGATTCTTTTTCTTGGTCGGCTTCATCCAATCAAGGGAGCGGTCCGCCTTGTGGAAGCGTTTCTCAGGATACATAAGGATTTCCCAACAGCCGTCCTCGTTTGCGCCGGTCCGGATGAATTCAAGATTCAGGCACAACTGGGGCGTAATAACGCGGAAGGCCGGATCATCTTCCCTGGAATGGTTTCTGGAGACCACAAAAAAGCGCTACTTGCCAGAGCCGATCTTTTCTGCCTGCCTTCCGATGCTGAGGGTTTTTCCATAGCCGTGCTCGAGGCTATGGCGAGCAGGACGGCAGTACTCCTTACTCCTGGTTGCCATTTTGATGAAGTTGTATCCGCGGGGGCAGGAATGGTAGTTCCAAAAGATTCGGATTCGATCGCTATCGCTCTGTCCTATCTTCTTTCTAATAGAGATCGCTTAAGAAGAATGGGGAATGCTGCCCTTGATCTTGTGCAAAGAGAGTATAACTGGGACCCTTTGGTTGATAAGCTAATCTCCGTTTACGAAAGATGCATCCGCGAAAGGAAAGTCTTGTGAGAGTATTGGTTACTGGTGGGTCCGGCTTCATCGGAACGGCCCTGTTGGTTTCACTCCGGGAAAAAGGGCACGAAATCCTGAACCTGGATATCGAACCTCCGCAGAACGAAAAACATTCGGACATCTACCGTCCCGGAGACATCCTCGATTGGGAATCTCTGACGAAAACCATTCGTGAGTTTGAGCCGAGCCATGTGGTCCATCTGGCCGCACGAACCGATCTTGACGGCAAGACCCTGGACGAATACAAAGCCAACACCGTTGGCGTGCGAAACATGATAAATGCATTAGCAAAGGAAGCGTCCGTCAAAGAGGCGATCTTTGCCTCGACGAAACTCGTCTGCGCCAATGGGTATCGCGCCAAGTTCGACGAGGACTTCTGCCCTGACACGCTATACGGCGAAAGCAAGACGGAAGGAGAACGGATCCTCAGAAACGATTCCTCATTGCAGTGTCCTTGGTGTATTGTCCGGCCAACTTCGATCTGGGGCCCCTGGTTTGGAGTACCCTATAGAGGTTTTTTTCTTGCGATTGACAAGGGGTACTATTTTCATCTTGGGCGGTACAACCCGCCGCGAAGTTTCGGATACGTCGGGAACGTCGTCTTCCAGATTGAGAAAATAATGGATGCGGCCAGCGAATCCATTCAGCGCAAGACGTTTTACTTGAGCGACTACGACGAATTCACAATTAGAGAGTGGGCCGATGCGATCTCGAAAAGGCTCAAGGGACGGGGCGCGCGTACCGTTCCGGAATCTGTGATTCAATGCGCGGCCTTGGCGGGGGATTGCCTGAAGAAGTTGGGTTGGCGGAATCCGCCCATGACGTCATTTCGCCTTCATAATATGAGAATCGACACGACGGGCATCCCACTCGAGTCGATTAAACAGATCAGCGGCCCACTACTTCCTTACACGATGGAACAAGGAGTCGATGATACAATTGCGTGGATGAAGCAGAGAAATTTGATGGCATAGATGAAATTCGATGCGGAAGAGCGCACAGGCGATCCGCGTGAGGAATTTGAAAACAGATTTGCAGTTTGGCTGAGGTTTGACGACACGGTTGGTAGTTTGACAGACCCGAGATGGGGGGTGCCTGATGCAATGTGTATCTGGGGATACAGGCAAACAACTAGAGAAAGGAGCTTAAGGTGAGCAGCAAGAAAGCTTTAGTCTGTGGCGTCGGCGGCTTTATCGGCGGCCATTTGTGTCAACGACTTAAAGATGAAGGGTATTGGGTTCGTGGGGTTGACATCAAGGAACACGAGCACCGGCAACCTGCTGCGGATGACTTTGTGCTATGTGATTTGCGCGACCAGCAGGTGTGCAGGAATATAGTGTCAGATATGCAGTTCGACGAACTGTATCAGTTGGCCGCCGACATGGGGGGGGCCGGTTACATCTTCACGGGCGAACACGATGCCGTTGTCATGCACAATTCGGCGACGATAAATCTGAACATGGCCGAAGAGGCAAAGAATACAGGCATAAAAAAAATATTTTACTCCTCATCCGCCTGCATATATCCCGAGTCCATCCAACTCGATCCGAACAATGCCGGATTGCGTGAGGACGACGCATATCCAGCCGGCCCCGACAGCGAGTACGGCTGGGAGAAGCTTTTCAGCGAGCGCATGTTCTTGGCCTATCACCGCAACTTCGGGATGGAAATTCATATCGCGCGGTTTCACAACATCTTTGGTCCCTACGGCACATGGGATGGTGGTCGAGAAAAGGCTCCCGCCGCCATGTGCCGGAAGGTGGCCGAAACCCCGGAAGGCGGGGAAATCGAGATTTGGGGTGACGGCGAGCAGACCCGCACATTTCTGTACATTGACGAATGCCTCAACGGGATTAGACGGCTGATGGAAAGCGACTTTCTCGGCCCAGTCAATATCGGGTCCGATGAGTTAATTTCTATTAAAAATTTGGCGAGGATGGCAATGGAGATAGCTGGTAAAGAGCTTCACATCAAGCATATTTCCGGCCCTACCGGGGTACGAGGCCGCTCTTCCGACAATACTTTGATCGAGGAAAAACTGGGGTGGCGACCCACAACCAAACTGATAGACGGTATGCGGGTCACTTACCAATGGATTGCCGAGCAGGTGGTGGCAAATAAGCTTTGACAATCCATAGCCCCTTCAGATGTTCGCTGAGCCAAATGAGACAACAGAGCGAAAGGCATTATGAGTAAGCGCGTCTTAGTCATATATCATTTTTTTTATCCAGACGACGTGGTCAGTTCCCGGCACCTGTCGGACTTAGCTGAAGGCTTGGCGAAGCGTGGCTGGGAGGTAACCGCTCTGACAAGCAACCGCTTTTGCAGGGACCCAAAGGCACGTGTGGAGAAAACGGAGGAAATGTGGCACGGAGTTCGAATACATCGCACTTCCCGGCCTGCGTTCAACCAATCAGGTAATTTAGGACGCCTATTGAACGCGCTCTGGCTGATGGTCTGCTGGTTGACCTTTATTGCCAGACAACCAGCGTATGACGTAGTGGTTTTAGGGAGTGATCCCCAGTTCGGCTATCTCATGCTGCCAATGATTCGGTTGATGAAGCCTCGAAGTAAACTTCTGTACTGGGGTTTTGATCTTTACCCAGAGGCGATTATAGCCAATGAAATGGGAATCATCTCTAAACTTGCATGCGCAATCCGCCCCCTTGCCCGTTTCTGCTATCTTAAGCTTGACGGCATGGTAGATATCGGCCCCTGCATGCGTCGGTTGTTGGATAGCTACGGACACCGTGCTGCTCATAATACTTTGGTTCCTTGGGCGCTGATTGAACCAGACGCTCCGCTCGATCCGGACCCTGATACCCGCCGTGAATTATTTGGAGACTCCCGTCTGGCTTTACTTTATTCGGGTACCATTGGCAAGGCCCACGAATTTGAATGCTTTATTGCTCTCGCACGGGAATTACGACGTCGCGGCGCCTGTGTATCCTTATGTTTTGCTGGTCGTGGCAACCGTTATGACGAGTTGCGGTCTATGATCACTGAAGAAGATAGTAATATTCGTTTCGCCAGTTTTGCTGATGAGTCCCAGCTAGCCAAACGCTTAAGTTCCGGCGATATTCACATGATTAGCCTACGTCCCGGCTGGGAAGGCGTCGTGGTTCCATCCAAGTTTTTCGGCTCTCTCGCCGCTGGCAAACCTTTACTCTATGAAGGTAGCCCGAATTCGGACATAAAGATATGGATTGATCAGTATCAGTTGGGTTATGCTATTGACAAGGACAACATATATCAAATAGCCGACAAGCTTTGTCTCCTTGTGGACAATCCCGCGTTGCTTCTGGAAAAGCAGTTAAACGCTTTAAAATGCTATCAGGAAAATTTCTCCCAAAAAAAGGTCATTGATGGATGGGATGATTTTTTGAAGCAGATTCTCGCGTCTTAAAGCAGTTCATAACCAAAATGGAATGGGAGTAAAATCCTAGTTGCTACACGCTTCCAGAAGAGCACATTAGGCATAGATGAAAATATTCTGCATCGGACGGGGGACATCCGAACTTCATGAAGCGGAAAATGGTTTTAACGGTTCTGTTTTTTATTAGTTCATATTTTCTCTACGGGGCTCTCCTCTTTTGGGGTACACGGTATTCTGAAAAGGACAATTACAAGGACAGTTCGCTACGTTATGATATTGTAGTTGTTTTTTCGGGTGAAGAAGACAGAATACCACCGGCTTTTGAATTGATACAGAAAGGTAAGGCGAAGAGCCTCATTATCTCAGCTGCTACATCTTCAGAGATAACGGACATAGAGAAGAAGTACAATAACGGTAATAGTGTCCCTTATTACCTCGAAACCAAATCCACTAGTACTCATGACAATGCATTCTATTGTTCGGAAATAATCAAGCGGGAGAATGCCCACAAAGTAATCCTGATTACATCAAACTATCATATGAACCGGTCATATCGGTTGCTTTCGCTATCGTTGAAAGGATATCCGGTTGAAATTTCCTGTTATACGGTAAATCCATTTGGAATAGATGAAAGTACCATGAAGAGAATTCCATACTTCCAGATGCTCAGTCGAATTGAGCATCTGAATATGGTTTTTAATTACTTGAAATTCATGTTTAATGGAACAAAGATCAGAGGAAGTAACCGAGTTGATCACTATCTGGAAAACATGTATGGTTCTGTAGTCAAAAGATGGCTCAGTAAATATGACTACCGAAAAGAATTGCCTTTATCCCGGTAATTTGAACAATAGCGAGGAGAATATGATTCTCACCCCTCTGATCCATCTCGATATTATTACTTTTAATTACAGTCACGGCGACGAGAAGGCCGCCAGATTGGCCCGCAATGCGCGTCAGTATATCGATGATAAATGGACTTTGAAATACTACTTTGAGCAGTTGTAGCGGCACTTTGAGAAGATGATGTGTCATCCGAGCCTGTTTTTAAAAGTCAGTATTCATGCGTGTTTTCTTAGAAAAGGCTTGCCAGATGAGGCTATACATGGTAGTCTATCAGCCGATGAGATTCGGCTCAGCCCTCCCCACGAGGTCAACAGGTCCGTCGTGATGCCAATACTTGTGATTTGGTTCGTTTTCCCCTTGACTTCTCCCCGTTTTCTCCGCATTCTTTCATACACTCTCCTTGTTCATGTTTGTTGTTGATATTTGTTGCGATATCTCAATGACTAACAACAAGATAGCCTGAGATTGTTTTCTTTTATCAAGTACAAAGTCGCTCAGCTTAGGAAGACATTAAAAAATGGGAACACATAATTTGTCATTGAGGTTTTTATGAATATCAATTATGGAAGCAAAAGTGATAACACTGATTCAAGGTTATTTGACGAAATAATAATGAGTTTCTCCGACCGATATGGGGATTCAATTAAGGCAATAAAACCTGTAATTATTCCCCATGAAGTAATAATTGAGATATCAGTGCGCGATCAGTACGATGAAATAAAGCAGTATGCTCAATCAATTGAATCCGAGTTTCAGGAAATTGGAAAATTTCTTAGTATTTGCGTAGTACATTCATAAGGACAGGAAATAGAGATGATTCAATGGGCTTCTATCGTATTTCCGGATGCCATCGGGGAATATGAGTTATTTTATGCCCGGCAGATGATTGGAAGGTAAGGAATTTAAAAGCTGGTATAACCCGAAAAGATGAAAATCCCTGTTTGTCTTTCCGTTGTCATCTTCCATTGTAGCAACAGCTTCAAAGCTATAAAGGGTAGTTTGGCTGGCGTTCCGCTATAGTTGCCCACAATATTTTGCTGTCACAGGAAGGCGGGGGCAAAATAATGGGGACAACTATTTAACGCTTCACTGGCCAACTCCACCCTTGACAGCTTTAAGCAATCAGTTGCTTTCAAGGGAAGCGAGACAACGGTAAGACGGTGCGGGGTCTCACATTAACAAAACCGTCGCAAAAGAATACAGAATCGACCACCACGAAACGGGGTGGTTTTTTTGTATCCTTAACAACACTATGATGCAGGCAACTGAGAAACAACGCCTGTTTGTCGCAGGGATCGTCGATAAACTGCGAGACTACCACCGGACGTTCAACGAGATCATGGAGTCCACGCCCCGGAACAACGACACGTTTACGGACACACGGGCGGACTACCGGATACTCATCCTGGCCGGACGGCTTACTGGCCTCTCACGAGGACAGGCCGACTACATCATCAAGGCCTACCGAGGCGAACAGGGCTTCCACCTCACACAAGCCGGAAACATTATCGCTTCGGTGTTCTAATTTACTAAGCACAAATCTATGGCAATCTACACCATCACACTCGCCAACGATAAAACCGGCGATGAAATCTCCAAACGAGTCTTTCTCTTTGGGGATCGCCCGAACTTTGATACCATTCTTCGGGACATGAGGGAACTCCTCATCAAACGGTTGACGGGGAATATCCCATTCTAATTCACTAATTTAACTAACCTAAAAAACAAATCTATGAACACACAAATCACAATCGCAAGACGCGAAGAAAAAACAATCAACGGAAGAAACATCCTCAACATTTACGATGAAAGCGGCGTACGGTATACCCATTTCATCGAAGCCAAGAACGAGGGCTGGGAAGAGACATTGCAGGAAGGCGAGACAGTCCAGGTGTACGCGACGGAAAAGCCGAACAAAAAGAATCCGAAATACCCGTACCGGAACATCTACATGCCCAGAGAAGAAGAGGAAAACGATGAAGAATTTTCCAACGCGGATATTCAGGAGATTTTCGGCAAAGCCAACGATAATGATGAAAAACCAACCGCATTCACCGAGACGGACAAATCCGAACGGATACGCTGGATGAACAGCCTGAATAATGCCTGCCGACTGGTTCAGGGACAAGTGATACCGATTGACAAGATGAACCCGATGCAGAGTATAGTTCAACTGGCGAACGTATTCAACAAACTAGAACCCCAGAGATAGACGAAAGCAATTACGGGAAGGTGGAGAGATGACGCTCTCTGCCTTCCCTTTTTTGCGTTCTGACAACTTTTGACAAGAGGTTTTTGGCGTGATATAATGATTATATCATTACTTTTTATTTTTCAAAATTATGGCAAAAAAAGACATCACAATCAATGAACTTGCCGGAATGGTTAAAACCGGCTTTGACGAAATGGGAAAACAATTTGAAAAAGTTGATACGCGATTTGAGCAGGTGGATAAGCGCTTTGAAAGTGTAGATAACCGCCTTACAAGCCTTGAAAATGGCCAGGAAGAAATCAAGCTCCGCCTCTCCAACGTGGCTTACCGCTTTGAAATTGTGGAATTGGAAAACCAAGTAAAGACTTTGACGAAAGAGATGAAAACGCTCAAACAGTTGGTAATGTCAAAGATAAAGCCACAAGGCAATGAAGCGTAAGACCGCCGCCATCTACGCCCGCGTATCCACGGACAAGCAGAAAGCGGAAATGCAGGTGGTTGAACTGAAAGAATTTGTCAAACGCCGGGGATTCTCGCTGGGAGAAGTTTACATTGACCAGGGATATACCGGAGGGAACATCCAGCGTCCGGCTTTTGGTAAAATGATGGAAGACGCTCACAAGCGATCTTTTGACGTGCTGGTTGTCTGGAAACTGGACCGCTTGAGCCGGTCTTTGAAAGACCTCATCACCACCTTGGAGACGCTTGGCAGTCTGGGCATTGACTTCATTTCCTACGACAACAGCCTGGACACTTCCACTCCGACCGGCAAGCTGGTTTTTCATGTTGTCGGGTCTGTCGCTGAGTTTGAACGGGACATCATCAAGGAGCGAGTTCGGGCCGGACTTGCGAACGCTCGACGCAATGGCAAGCGGCTGGGACGCCCCTCAATTTTGGCTAAAATTAGCCCAAAAGTTTACATTTTAAAGGAAAAGGGGCTGTCCAATCGAATGATTGCCCACAAACTCGGAGTAGGGGAAGCGACGGTGAGGCGGGCGCTGAAACTTTAGAATCAAGCCCACCATCTTGGGGGCTTTTTCTTTTCCCGGGATTGGTGTAAAATAAAAATAGAAATTACAACAACAACTATATGTCAAAAACAATCGCTGTCATCAATCAAAAAGGAGGTGTAGGGAAAACGACAATTACCTTCAACCTGGCCAAGGGACTGGCCGGGAAGGGTGCCAAAGTCCTTGTCATAGATAACGACCCGCAGGGAAACTTGACCGGCGCGTTTTTAAATGACCCAACAACCCTAAAAGCCAATGTCCTTGATCTCTACAGCGGCGAAAAGAAAGAAATCAAGTCGGAGAAAATCAACGATAATCTCTTTCTCATCGGGGCCAACATCCACTTATCAAAAATATCGGACGGAGAATTTGATATCATATTCCGGTTGAAGGAAGGGCTGGAAACAATCAAACAGGACTTTGACTACGTCCTGATTGACTGTTTGCCAGCCTTCGGGTATCTGAATATGGCGGCCTTAAACGCGGCTGATTTTACGCTAATCCCGACAAAACCAGCCCCGTTTGCTATGGCCGGATTGAAAGACTTGCTGGGCACCATCCGGAAAGTGAAGAAGCGGATCAACCCCAATCTGAAAGTCCTGGGGATTGTCCTTAACCTCATTGAGGGCAGAAAAACGACAATCGCGGATGAACTGGAACGAGTACTCCGGGAAGAATACGGCAATCTTATTTTTACGACCAAACTCAACAAAGGGGTCAAAATAGAGGAAAGCCCGGCCTTTTGCCAGTCCATCATGGAATACGACCCGCAAGGCAAACTTGCCGAGCAGTTTCAATCATTTTTAGACGAATTTATCAAACGAATATGAATTTCAAACAAGCATTTTCCCTCAAGGGGAAACAAATTCTCGATGCTAAAAAGCCGGATAATCTCGGCGATTTTCTGGATGATAAGGAGGATCAACAGGCAACTATAACCGGAGGGGTGTATGACATTGATATTGACCGGATACTTCCCAACCCCTACCAGCCAAGAAAGTATTTTGACGAAACCGCTTTGACGGAACTCTCGGAGTCTATCAAAGCAAACGGCGTAATCCAGCCTATTGTCATCCGGCAGGATAAAGACAACCAACTCTACCTTGTGGCCGGTGAACGGCGGCTCAAGGCCGCGCAGATGGCCGGACTGGGAACCATACCGGCGATCCTTACCGAAGGCAACCCGATTGAGATTTCCCTCATCGAAAACTTACAGCGGGAAAATCTCAAACCGGTTGAGGAAGCGGAAGCTCTGGAAAAGATGATTGCGGAATTCAAGTATACCCAAAAGGATGTGGCTCGCGTTATCGGCAAAGCCCGTTCAACGGTCGCGGAAATTCTCTCATTGAACCGGCTTCCGGAATTGATCAAGGACGAATGTCGGCGCGCCGACATTTCCCGGAGAGTCCTCGTGGAGATCGCCAAGCAGGACACTCCGGAGGAAATGACGGCACTATTTGAAAAAGTAAAAACTGGAAACCTGACCAGCGAAAAGGTCCGGAAAATTTCCCGGAACACCGAGGATATGAAACGCCGGACACCGGCGGGCGTCGCCATAGAAAAAACCCAGAACCTCTACCTCACTCTTTCCAAGCTGGACACGGCCACCATTTCGGATGAAGAACGCGGCCAACTTGCACAGGAATTGAAATTTTTACGGAATGCTCTGGACAAAGTGATAATCTGAATTCAACAAAGCAATATTCAAAAAATCCGTTGATTTGAACTGTACCACATAAGTAACTAAGTTCGCATAAAAAGGAGTTATATGAAGTAATAAAAAGCCGATTGAAATAATAATATTGGTAATTTATTACGACGAGGTCGATATAACTTTTGGCTAACTAACTTATTGAAATAAAATATGAATTATTATTTAACAGTTTTTAAAAAGTATGCTGAATTCAATGGGCGCTCACGACGCGCGGAGTATTGGTACTTTATTTTGTTCCATGCAATAATTATATTCGTATTAAGTATTATTAGTTATGTAATTGGCGATAATAGATACATACTTAGAGAGATATATATGTTAGCGGCATTATTTCCTGTGCTGGGGGTTACAATAAGAAGACTGCATGATATTGGGAGAAGCGGATGGGAGGTGTTGATAAACTTCGTTCCTTTTATTGGTACACTCTGGTTTATAGCACTTATGACCAATATTGGCGATCGCGGAGATAATAAATATGGGCCGAATCCAAAAGAGATAGCGACTCTCTATAATTAAAAATACCAAAATTAATTATGCGGAATTAGGAATGGGGCTATCGTTGATGGATATCAACAACCCACCAGAAGAATATTAAACCAATATATATCCTAAAAAAAGTGGACACACATAGTGTCCACTTTTGGGGTTACTGTTTAAAAGAAGAGGGTTTTTTGTAAGATTTTTGTTTTGCTATTATGTCGGCACGCCGACATCGGAGGAATTGTTCCAATTCTCGAAAGGCGGAATTGCGGCCAGCTTCGCCAGCCTGTTTTTGACTGCGATTTCAAGGAGTTTTTCAAACATGGGATTGTTCTCACCGTACTTCTCGATGACTTCCGGTCTCACCTCAGTTTCTATCCTTTTGAATTTGACTTCTGACAGGCCCTTCCTGAAGGTTTCAATCATGTTCCGCCTGAATATATCATATTCACGCTCACGGCTCTCTAAGAGCCGTTTTTTGGCTTCTTGCGCTTCGCTGGCAAGGAGGCTTTGCTCCTTGTCCAATTCGAACCGGCTTTTCTGGATACGATAGTCTTCTTCAATAGATTTCAGAGTATACGGTCCGATATTTTTGACTGCCCCCTGTTTGAGTTTGTCCTCGACGTAGGCAAGGTTTGCTTTGATGCGTTCCTCGTCGTAACGTTCGATGATGTTCTGGGCTTGAGACTCAGAGAGGCAGAAGTATTCATGCAGGCGTTCCGCCAGCTCGACTTTGCCGGAGATGATCACGGATGTATTTTTGGTTTTTGGTTGTTGTTTGTTTTTTGAAATCACAAACACTATCCCGATGACTTTGCGACCGTGTTTCTGTTCGATGGTTGAGAACGAGAGGTCGGTGTAAGCGTTCAGTTCTGTTTGAACGCGAGTTAAGATTTTTTGTTTGAAGTTGGCGTAGAGCGGGTATTCGTCCGGTTTGAGGCCGAACTTGTGCCTGAGTTCGTCCAGGCCGATTTTTCGTCTGCCAATATTTTCGTACTGTTTCAGGAGTTCATAGAGTTTGATGGAGTAGTTACTCTTTAAGCGTATGACGTGCTGTAAGCGGTAGCGGGTGAAGAATTCCTTCAGTTGAAGGAGATATGGTTTTAGTTTGGGGTCGAAACTGAGTTCGACATAGCCCTTTCCTTCGAAGTATTCGGCGGAGGAGAGCCAGGAGACCTGGAGGGTTGAATTGTCTTTGACGATCTGCAAGGAGCGTTCGAGTAATTTTTTTGTCAATTCTTTGGTTCGTTGGTAGTTGGCTTCGCCTATGATTCCGACGATGCGGTTGAAATCTTTGATGGCGATTTGGTACACGTGGAAGTTTTGGTCATCCGGTTTGATTTTGGAAACCATGAGAAGGATGAGACGTTGTTCTTGGAGGCTCAAGCGGTATGAGGCCTCGATGAGATAGTTTGATTTTACGACAACGCGTTTGTCGTCATTGATGATTTTGTTTGTTTGCATATGAAGAGTTGAAGAGTATGTATCTATTATACAGGAGTATAACTTGGCTGTCAAGGGGGTTATAGTTCACATTCATTTGGTTATAGTTGGCACTCAATTGGTTATAGTTGGCACTCAATTGGTTATAGTTCGCATTCAAAAGGTTATAGTTGGAGCGAAATGGGGTTGATTTTATTGGCTGAAAGCCGTCCGAAAAGTAGTTAAAAGTATTAAAAGTACTACAACGGGGATTCCGTGGTAGTTGTATTTTTTACCTCCCTGGGCCAGCCCTTGCATCTTTTCTATTGCTTTTATGGAAACATTGTGTTATTAGGGGTTTATGTGGTTTGTGTTTAATCAAGAGAAGGCATGCAAGCCTCTAAAAGATGAGCCTGGAAGAAATCTCACAACGCACTGGCGTACTATCAGTTGTGTTTTGGAATCTGGAAGTTTTATAGTGGTAAGATACAAAAAATGCATCTCATTTCTTCCAGGCTGAGGGTATTACCTCTGAAAAGCGTTAATTTTAGACAATCGTGTATCATACTGTATTTATAGAAGTTGCAAACACTTTATTAGCAAAGGATATATTAGTTAATAGGTATTAACTAATAACTTGGAAGAAAACTTCCAGATTTTACGAAAAAACTTACAGGTTGGGAGCAAAAAGCTTCCAGGCTATGCATCGTAATGGTATACAAAGCGTTGTAATTTGGAGCCTGGAAGTTTAATCACATTATACTGGCAAGAAATGGGCTTCAACCTGGAAATAATGACGACGAACCCGGTTATTTTATCCTTCAATCCAAATATTTTTGTAATTACCTGGAAGAAAACTTCCAGTTACAATGTTTACACTTATTTTGGGGATTAAACATGGAACAAAATCTTCCCGATCTCGATGCGATGAAGACCGAACTTCAGCCTGTCGCTTTCGGAAGAAGTTATGAGAGTGTTTACCAGCTCTTGTACAATGTGGCGTTGCTGAAATACTCGACGCAAGGACACCTCAAGTCCATTGGATTTCCCGGCGTAGAAAAAGTTGCCACGAAGGGAAAACTAAACACCCTTTGCGAATTTGGTTATCTTCGACTTGCCAATGAAAACTTGGGAATTTACTCCGCTACGGCAAAAGCATTGCACCTCCTTAAGGCGGTCGGTCACAATCTCAATCTGCTTCCGGCTGTTCCCAAAGGGAAGGGATTCGAAATCTACAACACCGACGTTTTCATACAGGCTTTCAAACTGCCGAATTATTTCGCCCTCCTTTACCCGCAGTTTCCGAAAGAAAACCCGTATATCATACCCGACGCTTTGTTGGTCTTGAAAGAGGAACGCCGGTACCAATTGAATTTTCTGGAAATTGAAGCGGAAAAACCAAATTGGGAATCTCATCTTCAAACCAAGTACAACGGGTATAAGCGACTGGCAAAAGACATACTGGCTTATTATTACTGGAAAGCTTTCAGCGGTTATCTGAAATTACCGTGCCCGCCGGTGGAGAAGTTTACGTTTCGAGTGATGATAATCGGTTCTATAAAAAAAGACTGGGGAAAAGGGTTTGAATTCCGGAGTGCATTATGAGTGATGATCTTGAAAAACAAGCGGAAAATATTCCGGACTTACCGACCTTTGATATTTCACGGGTTAATCTCGTGGAATTGGGACGGCATTTGCAGGAGAATCTCAATTCTGGCAGACCGGGTTGGCTGTGGCTGAAAAAGCGGCAGAACGAGAAGATGTTTCTGGACGAGGAGCGATTGCGCGCTCTTTTCGCCCAGATTCAGGACTTGAGGGATATGAATTCGGCCTTGCTTGATCTCAATGCCGAAGTCTACCTCACGCAGGAGCGCATGGAAAGGATTGTCCAGAGATATCGGGAACATGAGAACTTTGTTGACGCTGAAGGCCACCGACTTTCCGAAATCGCTGAGGCGAAACATGAAAACGAAATGCAGAGGATGGATGACGAAATCGCATCCCGGCAACACAGTATCCAGGCATTGAGGTTGGAAAACAAATTAAAGGAGGCAGAAATCGAAATCCTCAAAGCCCAGGAAGACAATCTTAAAGCTCAGCGTGAGAAAGAAGACATTCGGATGGGTCTGATGCGGAAAGTCGTTGAGAAGATTGATATCAACGAGTTGCCGGATTATCTCAGAACCTTTGTGATCAATTCAATTTTTAACCCGAGCCAGACGATTACCAGCGAAATGCAGTTAATGGACGACCTTCGAGAACATGCCTTAAAAAGAGCGGCAGCCCAAACCCGAAAAGAGGAGGCTGGTGCCACAAAAGAGGAAAGCCAGGCCGATATTGAGAGGACGACAGCGGATAAAACCATATATGATTTCAACAACATCAAAAAACAAGGGGGAAAATCATTATGAGGAAAAGCATGTTATTTGCCATGATTCTTAATATTATTCCTGGTTTAGGTTTAATTTATACCGATAAGAAAGTAATCGGTATTATGTTTATGTTATTGGCGATCTTTGGGTTCTTACTTTGTCTTACTGGGATTCTGGCCATTATTGGAGTACCAATGTTTATTTTTGCTGAAATTATTGGTGGGTTTTCAACTGTTTGGTGCGTAATAAAGTACCCCGGAGGCTGGAAATGGTTTTAAGAACAGAAAGCAAGGTGGTACAAGTTCGTCCGGAAGATGAACAATCACAGATAGATTTTATGCATCAGTTTTATTGGAACTTGCTCAGCAGCCAAGAGATTCGATCCATCGACAATCATCTGGAAACGAGAGGAGATAATCTTTTTAACGTTACGAAAATTGACCATTATGTGAAATTGGCATTTTCAAGGGATGTACAAACACCAAATCTTGATAAGATTAAAAATCTCGAAACAGAATTCTTCAGTTTGCCAGTTCCCAAATACCCAAAGTTATTTCCCGGTAGCGGTTGTTTGTGGGCTGTCATTTTTCTGTTTACCTTTCCGGTTTCGATTCCGGCTTGGATTATCTATTATTTTGTTAAATACAGTCCTGATAAAGCAAGGGTTGAGAGAGTCAAACAACAGCTTGAGATCGATAGGCATGAAATTTTGGAAAGATTAAAACAATATGAGCACATTGATTGACTTGGGAATACCATTACTGGCAAGCGAAGGCTTACCCGTGATTGAATCCAAAGACCGCTTCAAACACCTGTTCTTACTCGGTTCCACCGGAAGCGGTAAGACGACTTTTTTCCTCAATCTCATCCGGAATGAGATTGGTAACGCCATTATTGTGCTTGATCCGAACGGCGATCTGGCCGAGCGAGTCGCCGGGTTGACGCCCCCCGAACGCCTCATCTATGTTGACAAAGACCATCCCATTTCGTTGAATCCGCTGGGCAGACCTCATCTCAACAAATCAGAACAGGCCAATGAACTCATCGAAGTGGTGAATTCGGCAGTTATGGCGTTGACCCAAGATCAGCAGATGCCGATAACTGTCCTCATGGCCCAGATTATCAGAAACGCCATCCGGGTGTTTGAAAACGACCAGATGACCATGACCTACCTGGGGCAATTTCTGGAATATGAGGCCGAGCGGAAAAAGGTGCCGGATGCCTTCTGGCAGAACTTTGATAAGAAGGACAAAAAGGGATGGTCTGTCAACAAGGAACAGATTGAGAGCGCCAAACGGGTGTCAGCCCGCCTTTCGCTTTTTTACGAGGATGAAAACATTGCCCCCTTTATCCGGGGCGAGAACCAATTTGACATCCCAAAGATCGTGACGAAAAAGCAGGTGGTTATTTTCAATCTCTACGGTCTCGATGATGAAATCACCGCCTTTATCGGTTCCCTCGTGAGCAATGCGGTCAAGTCATATTACCTTCACCAGGCAAATAGGCAGAGCGAACCGCTGTACTTCTATTGCGACGAATACCACCTTTTTATCAACAGCCTGTTTTCACGGTTCCTGGCCGAGGCTCGGAAATACAACATCAGTATGAACTTTGCAGGTCATTCACTCAAGCAGGTAGATCGCAAGCTGGCATCAATGATTCTCGCCAGTTGCCATGTCAAGGTGGCGCTCAATTGCGGGTCCGAGGACGCGGAACTCCTATCGAAAGAAATCGGAATCAATCCCCAAGAAATTCAGAAATTAAAACCTTATGAAGCGTACATCGGCATCGGAAAGAAGCCCCATAAGGTGCTGACGTTTCCGGTGCCGGACACATCCTCATACAATCCAATACCATTGGCGAAGCCACAGGAGCTTGATTTTCTGGGCGAGGGATGGGTAGAAATTTGATTTAATCTTAACCTTGGAAGTCACTGTTACTAAACCTGTAGCAGTTAGGGATATGGTGTGCTTCATTGTTTGGTATTCTCTATTTCCTTCATCTCTGTTTCAGATTGCTCACGGACAAGGGAAATAGATTTATTCATCTTCCGGTATCTTGCTACGCCAATGATTCCGATGATTATTCCAGTTGGAGGGCAAGTTACCCCGAAAGCCCAAAACCAGCCATAATGGGAAAAATTAATGATTGAGACACCAGCAATCAAAAGGGCCACTCCTGAACGGAGGTATGCCAAGAGGGTTCTTTCATTTGCCAAGAGTGTCCGATCAACTGCAAGTTCATCCCGCAAGATCAAGTCATTGCCGTCGAACCTCGAATATGGTGATTTTTCCATGTAATACTTCTTTCTGTCGAACACAATATAGCCGGTATAAACTGACACATAGTCAACCGACAGGGTTTCATAATTCCTTACCTAAATCTGCCCAGTTTTCGTAAGGTTGTGTCTGAAATATTAGAGACTTTTTCATCTTTTCCAAGAACAATATTTTTTCATCCCACCATATTTTCCCTTTATCCTCCCACCCCACCTAATATCATATAAAATATGTTATAATAAATACTTCCGGTTGCTTATGGTGCAGGGCACAGCCAACCGTAAGATGTGGCGCTTTACCTTTTCCTGTTCGCGCTATCGAAAAAAAGATGGTGACACTCTTGTGGTTTTTAGAACGGGCGGAGGAACGACCTAGAGCCACGCCGTGACGATTGAGGAGTGAGGTCGAGACTTTTCAACGTTATTGCAATCGGTACAAAAAACGGAAAAGGGGGGACTATGTTTTTGACAGTTCCCCTTTTTCTATTGTAAAATACTGAAAGAAAGAATACGGACAGCACCTTAAAAAAACAGGAGGGGAATATGGCCGAATTTCTGGACTTCAATGAGATCAGCCAGCGAATACCCTTTGCCAATGTGCTTGATTCTCTCAATATCCCGTACAAGGTCAAAGGAAAAGAATTGCGGGGTGAAGGATTCATTGTGGACACAGGAAAGAACCTCTACTTCAATCCGAAAGGGGACGACAAGGGCAGTATCATCAATTTTCTGCACGCCCGGAAAGGCGGGACACTCCGCGACTGCGCTATTGAATTGAAGAAGCAATTCCTATGCGAACCGAGGACGCCTAAACGGGACATTCCCGCGCTTGAACTGGATCGCAGACACGCGACGGTCGGGAAGTTGGGCATCAGCGAAGAATCGGCGGAGTATTTTGACATCGGCTACTGCGGTCAGAAATCCATCATGGCCGGTAAAGTCGCCTTCAAAATTATTGACCACAACAACAACCATCAGGGCTACATCGGGATCAACGAGGACAAATGGTTTTATCCGAAAGGGTTTAAGCGTGATACACTCTACAACCTCTTTCGACAGAAGCAGGAAGCGGTAATACTCACGGTGTCAGTGCTCGATGTCGTTCACCTTCATACCCTTGGGTTTTCGTTTGTGGTAGGTCTCATGGGTCAGTCGGCGACCGGAACACAGTTTGAACTGTTACAGAGATTCAAGCGGATACTCTTGCTCCATCCGGAGCCGGAAAATATTCGAAACCGGTTGAGTGAATTCGCGTTTGTAAAAGCACCGCCCCTTGGAAAACAGGTCCGAGAATTCTCAAAAGAGGACATTTCTAACCTGTTCTGACCCGCAATTGTAGCCTCTCAGGAATTTTTTCCCATCTTATCCAAAATCATCCTTTCTCTTACATTTCCCCTGCAAAAACAGATGGTTATCTTGCCTCCATGACGAAAGGAGGTGAGATATGTGGGAATACTCAACATTGTTTTCGACGAAATGAATTCCACAGCGGACGAGATCATCAAGCAGACGCTGGGAATGAAGCCGGGCAAGAAAAAGAAAAGCTCATCCCGGAAACAACAGTCATCGGGACGCCCAGTTGTGGTGAATGTTTATAAGGAAATTCACAACCACCGGCATTTCCACGATTACAAGAATTTCAACAAAAAATAGCCCCCGCCATTAAGACGGGGGCTGGGATCAAGAGCGGAGGCCGTGACGGTCGCTAGTACTGTCCGGCTTCTGTCTCTTTGCAGGTCGAGTGGCAGCGATCTTGAGGCTGGACTCGAGGACTTCCCGGTCGAAGAAAATGCTTCCCGCCAGTTTGAAATAACCGGGTATCTCAGATTTATTCTGATACACCCATTTTTCAGACCTGGTAAACAGTTCGGCGACTTCAGCGACCGAGAGGTAGGGACGATCCATAACATCCTCCGTTATGTTTCCCTAATCCTCACTGTTCATTATTACCTCAAAATTTTTAGAGTAAATACAAAACCGCCTCCACTTTATACCTACTATCACGAGCCAGTAATATAATCGGATAAAGGAGAAAAGCAAGTGCCTGCGTATAGGAGAAAAATCAAAAAGGGCATTCGGTGGTACTATTCAGGACAGTATTTAGGGCAGAAATATCACAGCAGGGCGATATATTTGTCGAGAGCCGAGGCGCTGAAGACGGAGCGTGAATATATCACCGCACTCGACGAGGAAATACGGAATCCTCGGAATGATATGGCCCTCATTGAATTAATGAACAGCAAGCTTGATGAATTAAAACTCAAGAAGAGTAAAACCTATTACAACGAGAACCGGCGTTACTTCAAAATGTTGCATGATTTCGTCGGCAATGTGAAAGCTTCGGAGGTTACAAAGCCACAGATCAATAAGTTTCTGGCAGACTTTTCAAAGGGCTTGTTAGGCAGAGGTAAGACGAACTATAAAGTAAATGCTTGCTTACGTTGCTTTAAAACGTTATTTTTCCATGGTATCCGCTTGTATGACCTGGACATTAAAAATCCATGCGTCGGCCTCGAGTTTTACCCTATCGCAAAGAAGCTGAAATATATCCCCACTGACAAGGATATTGAAGCCGTTCTGGAATTATGCGATCCGGGTGAACGTCGATTAGTTGAATTTGTACGGGATACTGGGGCGCGCATTGACGAAGCGATGCGGTTGATGCCTGAAGATGTGCTTGATGACTATGTTGTCCTGTACACCCGGAAAAGCAGGTATTCAAACCTGATGCCACGAAAAGTGCCCAAACCTGTGTGCCTTAATAGCTCCAATGGGGAAGACCGGGTATTTAATCGCTGGGACAGGCACCCCAGGTTTCTTGAGAAAATGATATTGCGGCTGAAGCAGAAGCGATGGAACTGGCATAACTTGCGGCACCGATATGCCAGCAAGTTGTCCAAAGAAGGAAGACCGATCTTTGAAATTATGGCTCTTTTGGGTCACAGTCAAATAACCACTACGCAGAATTACTTACAGGTTCTGCCATAGCGGTGAACAGGGGATATGATAAACATATCCTCTTTTTTAAAACTTTAGCCATTCTTTAACCAGGATTTTAAACTACCTTAAGAAATCTCTTCCAACATAAAGCGCCACAATGCATTGCCCCCATAGCTCAGGTGGATAGAGCGACGGTTTCCTAACCCATCCGGGGTATTTATTGTAATTATATGATGTACAACTAATTACTGAAATGACAATAAGTTACGATTAGATGATCTTAGACTATTTTTAATGATTTTCCCGTGTTTTGACAATTTTCTTTCGCCAGATTTTAGCCAGAATTGACCCATTTTCTTCTGTTTGATATAATATAAATATACGAATACCCGCCGATACTTCCCCCGATATTTCCCGAATTACCATCTCCAATAATTTACGCCGATTTTTACGGCGTATCAATAGTGTGCAATCTATGTCCTTTTGCTTTCAGCAAAAAGGACAGCCCACTCTCTCATAACGCCTAAAATAGACAATCCGCTTTTATGAGATACTGGGCTGTCCTTTCAGGACAAGATTGCACGTAATAAATAAAATAATATGCCTCGAAACCCAGACGCCAAACGCAAACTCCTCAAGGCCATCTACGACCTCAAGTTTGCCACAATATATAATCTCGCCTTCGAGAGTGCCGGACAGTCCAAGGACTCCTGCCTCGTCGGGGTAGGCCGTCATATCCGCCAGCTTGAGAAGGCCGGGCTGATACTTCCGGTCAGGCACTATGGCTATTTGAGAAATGAAAAACACCGCCATACCTTCTGGCAGGCAACAAAAGAGGGAGCGAACGCCCTGGGTTATGAACGATATACGCCCATCGGAGAGAAGTCGGTTGTAAACTTCCCGCACCAGTTCGGCCTGATTGATGTCTTGTGTGGCCTATACTTCCAATATAGAGATGAATTTGATATAATGATAACGTATCCGTCTACGGTCAATTCACTTGAAGGGTACAAGCCGGACGCGATAATAAAATACCGGCACAAGCTTTCAGAAAAAGAATACGACTTCATTCTTGAGTTTGAACGGACACGGACGCCCAAGGCGATCTTTGAAGAAAAAATCCGACTGAGCGAGAAGATAAAGAACTTTCGGAAATACGGTTTATCAAGGCAAACCAAATTCCTATATGTGTTCACGAGTGAGAATTTTGACGTGACCACAAGACCGGTTGAATATCCGGATTACAGGCAAATGATCGGTAGGGTTGAAAAAGAGTTTGGACATCTCTTACGGTTGGTGAAGAAATTGTCGGACCATCGTTATCGGTTCGGAGTACTGCATCAGTTCAAAGAGTTTGACAGACCGGTTTGGTATAGTCCAACCGGGTATAAAATGAAGATCATTAATTGAAATAATCAATATGAAGAAACACAGTAAAAACTCTTTTCAGTGGCTTTTAAGCCACGCCCTTACGGTTTTTTCCTGTGTGGCGATTATCGCTTTAGGCATGGGAGCTGTTGCCTATTCAAGCACAAGCACCACAATTGGAGAAAACATATCTACGGGTGGCACTTTAACGGTTTTATCAAACTCTACCTTGGCGACCACGACCATCTCAGGCGGCGATTTGATAGTGAATACGGATACTTTGTTTGTGGATAGCGCAAATAGCCGGGTTGGAATTGGGACGGCTAGTCCCTCTGCTACTTTGACAGTGAGTGGGGATTTGCTGGTTACTGGAGCCACCACCATTAATTTTACGCAACCTTATACCGGAGCAGTCACCAGAACGGTAACCAGCAAATTGCTCGATACCGTGAGCGTAAAAGATTTTGGCGCAGTAGGGGACGGAGTGAATAATGATACTGCGGCCATTCAAGCGGCTTTGAATGCAATGGGAAATAAAGGTGGTGGCAGCGTTTATATTCCTGCGGGAGTTTATAACACCACAAATGTGGTGTTGGTTCCTTCTTATGTAAATTTTTATGGGGATGGTATTGGTAAAACTATTATTCGACATCCTGTAAGCTATAATCAACCCTTCATCCGTACAGTCGGTACGACTCATTCTTCTATCTCTAGTTTAACTGTCGACCATGTGACTAATCAGACAAATGGAAATGGTATAGAACTAATTCCAGCCGGTGTTGGTGGTGGAACCATTCCAACGGGCACGCCTACAACTTATGCAACTGTGCAGAATGTGGAGGTATTGGGTACTAACACCCACCAGTATTTAATTTGGAGTCAAGGGGCAAAGTACACTAAAATTCTGAATAATTATGTGGATGGTGGTGTTGCGACGGAAGATGTTAATTCCGGTCAGGATGGTATTGAAATTTATGGTGGCGATGATGTACTTGTGCAGGGGAACACGGTTAGAAATATAGGCAATGCTGGCATCTGGACATTTTCTGACACTACCGATGCCAGCATCCGTACGGGGGTAAGACTGATAGATAATTATGTTAATGGTGCGAGTTATGGTCTTAGCGCTAATAACAATTCTGATGCTAGCCATATCCATTACAAAAACAACGTTATTAAAAACTGCTGGAAGACGGGCATCACTTTCGCTAATCCCGCAGGAGTAAATCTGCAAGATATTCAGATCACTGGCAACAGTATTTCCGATGTGGTTGATGCGGGAATCAATCTAATGGGAGGACTTAACAGTTCAACAACAGATATGGATATTGTTATAAGCGACAATACAATAGAAAATGTTTCTGATGCAACAGGTATAGGTATTCAGGTATACAATCATAGCAATACAAGGGTAGATAGTAATGTAGTTAATGGCGCGGTAGTCGGAATTGAGGTAATTTCTACGGCGGCATCCGGCCAGAACATTTCTGTTGTGAATAACTCTGTTTTAAACTCACAGCAACATGCCATTTATTTATATAATGTTGGACCAGTAGAAGTTAAAAACAACATCTTAAAAGATTACAATTTGGCACAAGGCAGTTATTACGGTATTTACACTTTTGCCAGTAGTTATGTAACGATTTCAGGAAATGAGTTTAAATATGGTGGAGTAACGGAAACTAATGCAGTGAAGGCAGCAACGGGTACCGGCAACGATAATATGACTATTGGAGCCAATACATTAAAATATACTCCTTCTTTAACCTCGCCTTTCGATGTTCTAGGAGTCAATCCGTTGTTCCAGAATTTCTATAATGGCGTCGAGCGTTTAATAGTGAGAGGTGCTGCAGGTGCTAATCAAATTAGGATAACTACGAATAATATTAATTATGCGGGACTTTATATTGATAATAATAAGGATTTCACCTTGCAGGGAGAACAAGGGTTTAGTATATATTTGAATAATGCGACAAGAGTCGCAGTAACAAGTTCCGGCAACGTCGGCATCGGGACTACAACGCCGGCAACGACATTAGATGTAAATGGAATAATCAAAACACAGCCAACGAGTTCGCGAACCTGCAACGCTTTAGCAAAGGGAGGAATTATGTATAATAGTGATGATAATCATTTTTATGGATGCAATGGAACAACTTGGGTTCAGTTGGATAACAATTAATATCTTCTATGCAAAAGCAATTTATTCCACCTTTTAGGGGGTGGAATATCCGCAAACAATTTTTTAAAAACAAATACAAGGACTTACTTGCCGTATTTATCTGTCTTTTTGTTGTCATCACCTCTACTTTACTCATCAGCAAGGCCGACTCTGGGGCTAAGGTTCAATTTACTTCTAATGCAACAATTAGTCTGTCCGGCGCGGATACCACGCTCTCTGCCCTTTCCGGATCGGAAGCCGACTCAATCACCGTTTCCGGCTCTACCCTAACTGTTGATATACCCACAGGAAGCTATTTCACGATCGGCACAGATAGCAACACGGTTTTAAAAACCGCCCCATCCGGTGATTCCGCTTCCCTTGCCTTTGACACTATTTATCTTTCTTCCGGATATGTGAGCCAATGGACAGTAAGCGGCTCTGGCACCGGAGTGAGCTTTCTTGTGGGCGTCCCCGAAACCAACGCCGATTATCTCGTAAAAGCCAACGGCGAACAAGTCAATTACTATAAATCCACCAGCGCAAAAGAGATTTACTTTTCCTACACTGGTGATCTCACCCAGAAAGTATTTCAAGTCATTAGGCAAAACCAGCCGGGCGGCGGGAGTTTGCCCCCGTCAGCTTTCCAAACTCCGGTTGCCCCAAAACAAGGTTTTTCCGTTTCAATCAACA
>Ga0265297_10001738_pt1 | contig 48662 bp, 48 predicted proteins | sample Munlanlwell13791_FD_192502 | JGI IMG/M metagenome (GOLD analysis project Ga0265297, IMG submission 192502) | Leachate microbial communities from a municipal landfill in Southern Ontario, Canada - Leachate well 137-91 | ecosystem: Engineered > Solid waste > Landfill > Unclassified | place...
CGAGCCTCGCCCCCGCCGCCGGCTCGCCCCTGCCGGAAGGGCCCGGCGATTACGACGCCCTCCTGGTCCTGGGCGGCCCCATGAGCGCCAATGACGATGCCGGCTATCCTGCCCTGGCCGGGGTCATGCGGCTGATCCGCCAGTTCGCGGCCGAGGACCGGCCGGTGCTGGGCATCTGCCTGGGCGCCCAGCTGATCGCCCGCGCCTTCGGTGCCCGGGTCTATCCCCTGGGCACCACCGAGATCGGCTTCCTGCCCCTCGAACTGACCGCCGACGGCGCGGCCGACCCGCTGTTCGCAGGCTTGGCACAGGCCCAGCACCTGATGCAGTGGCACGAAGATACCTTCGACCTGCCGGCCGGCGCCGCCCGCACCCTGACCGGGCCGGACTGCCCCAACCAGGGCTTCCGCCTGGGTCGTGCCACCTATGCCTTCCAGTGTCATTTCGAGGCCACGGCCGACATCGCCCGCGACTGGCTGCGCGGCCAGGCGGCCTTCGTCGCCGGCCAGTATCCCGAGGTTCTGGCCGGCTTCGAGGCGGGCCTGCACCGCCACCTGCCGGGTGCCGCCACTTTCGCCGCCAGGGTGACCGAACGCTTCCTGGCCCTGTCGAACCGCTAGGCCCGTACTGGACCCTCGGCGCCGTTCTGTGCAGGATGGCCCGGTGACTTAGAGGCGTCATGTCTCCATCCGACTCTTCCCCGTTGTTTCCGATCGACCGCCGCACGGCCTTGCTGCTGGGCCTCGGCGCCTTGGCCGCCCTGCCCGCCCGGGCCGCGACCGCGCCGGCCAAGCCGGCCAAGCTCCGCTTGCTCGCCCCCGCCCTCTATGGCGACGGCGCCCTGCTGAAGGCGCTGGGCGGGGACAAGGCGCAGCTCGAACTCGCCCCCCTCGCCAGTGGCGACGAGATTCTGGCCCCGCTGCGCCCCCTGCCCCCCACGGCGACCGCGCAACAACAGGCGGTGCGGCCGGCCCTGGTGGTCGCCGGCCATGAATGGGCGCGCGGCATCCTGTGGCCCGAAGGCGTCATCGAGCCCCTGGGCAAGGACGGCGCCGTACCCCAGACCGCAATCGTCCCGGCACCCGAGATGGCAGCGACTCCAGGTGTCCTCGAACTCGGCATCGAGGGACGCTACCTGCTCGGGCGGGCGATCCACCTCGACATCGCCGCCCTGGGCTTCGACCGCCGCCGCGTCTCGCGCGATGCGGTGGAGGATCAGGGCCTCGCCCTGCTCGACGACGCCGCCCTGACCGGGCGTTACGGCCTGGTCGCCGATCCGGCGCGGCTGCTGCCCATGGCGATGCTCTATGCCGGGCTCGATCCCTTCCGCCTGCAAATGCCGAGCGAGATCCGCCGCTTCGAGGCTGCGGCCCAGGATCTGGTCGAACGGGCCGGGCTGGTGGCGCCGCCGGCCGGTCTCGCCGCCGCCCTGGCCAAGGGCACGATCGACTTCGCCCTGCCGCTCGGCCCGGGCGACCTGGCCGGGCCGCGCCTGGCCGGGGCCGGCGACCTGGTCACCACGGCGCCGAACCGTGGCCCGATCGCCGGGTTCAGCGCCTTCTACTCGGTCGAACTCCTGTGTCTCGCCAGCCAGAGCACGCCGCTGCCCGCGGCCCGCGCCGTAATAGAGCGGGCGGGCCAGCGCCCGGTGGTCGAGGCCCTTGTGCGCGCTGGTGGCGGCCTTCGCCTGGCGATCGGGCTTTTCGATCCGGCCTTCGCCGATCTTCTGACGCCCGAGGAACGTGCCGCCTTGGCGCTCGACGAACTGCCCGCCCTGCTCAGGCACGCCGCCCCGGCCCGCCTGGTGCCCGAACGGGGTCGCCTGCAGCCGCTGCTGGCCAAGGCGTTGGCCGGCCGCGGCTGATACCCCGAAAGCGAAAGGGGCGCGGTTTCCCGCGCCCCTCGTGACCGGATGGCCGGCGCTCAGTGCATACTGCGCATCAGCTCCGCCCGCTCCTCGTCCGAGAGCGGCGGATATTTCTTCGGGAAGACCTGCTGGATCACGGCGATCAGCGCCGGCAGCAGGGTCACCGCACCGATCATGTTCACCATGAACATGAAGGTGAGCAGCATCCCCATGTCGGCCTGGAACTTCAGGGCCGAGAAGCTCCAGGTCGAGACGCCGACCGCGAGCGTGAAGCCGGTGAACATGGTCGCCGAGCCGACGTCCTTCAGGGCCTGCTCATAGGCCTGGAAGGGCGACTTGCCGAGGCGCATGTAGCGCTGGATCCGGTTGTACTCGTAGATGCCGTAATCGACGCCGATGCCGACCGCGATCGCCAGCACTGGCAGGGTCGAGATCTTCAGGCCGATCTGCGCCAGCGTCAGGAACATGTTGCCGATGATCGTGGACAGGATCAACGGCAGCACGCAGCAGAGCGAGCCGCGCCATTCGCGGTAGGTCAGCAAGACGAGGCTGATCACCACCGCATAGACCCAGAGCAGCATCGGCACTTCCTGCTCCTCCACCACCTCGTTGGTGGCGGCGGTGACGCCGATCGAGCCGGCGGCCAGGCGGATCTTCATGCCTTCGATCTGGTTGTCCGGGCGGGCGCGGAAGTCCTTCACGGCGTTGACCACGCTCTTGATCGTCACGGCCTTGCTGTCCTTGGTGAAGATCAGCAGCGGCAGCACGGTGCAGGTGGTGTTCAGCGTCATGGTCGAGGTCGGAATCGGGCCGACCGCCTGGGCGAGAACGCGGGTGTCACGCGGCAGGAAGTACCATTTCAGGTTACCCTCGCGCCACATCGAGCCGACCATCTTGGCCAGCAGCGGCAGGCCGATCGTCGACTGCACGCCCTCGACATTGGCCATCTCCCACTGGAAGCGGTCGAGCGCCGCCATGTACTTGTGGTCGACGCAAGCGCCTTCCGGCGTCTCGACGATCACGGTCAGGATGTTCACGCCGATGTCGAAATTGTCGACCACGAAGCGGGTGTCCTGGTTGTAGCGGCTGTCCGGGCGAAGCTCGGCGGCGCCGGCATGGACGTCGCCGATCTGCAGGCCCTTGGAGACGAAGACGCCGACCGTGCCGAGGACGACGCAGCCGATCACCATGATCCAGGCGTTGCGCGGCTTGGCGATGCGCGCCACATAGGGCCACACCCGCTCGCGCTTCTCCATCTGGCGCTTCACCTGGGCGGCATATTCGCCCGTGGGCGCGATATAGGACGCCAACAGCGGCAGCATGATCAGGTTCGACACGATCTTGAGGCCGATACCGATCGAGGCGGTGATCGACAGCTCGCGGATCATGCCGATCGGGATCATGTAGAGGGTGGCGAAACCGGCGAGACAGGTGAAGAGCGCGATCGAACCGGGCACCAGCAGGAAGTGGAAGGTGTCGCGTGCCGCCTGCATCTTGGTCTTGCCGTTGGCGATTTCAGCCGAGACCATGTTGATCTGCTGCACACCATGGGAGACGCCGATGGCGAAGACCAGGAAGGGCACCAGCACGGCCAGCGGATCGAGCCCGAAGCCCATGAGGTCGAGAATGCCGAATTGCCAGATCAGCGAGCAGAGCGAGGCCGACAGGGTGACGATGGTGAGGCGCCAGGACCGGCAATAGAGCCAGAGCATGAGCACGGTCAGCAGGAAGGCGACGCCCATGAACTCGACGACGCTCTCGGCACCCTTCTTGATGTCGCCCATGATCTTGGCGAAGCCGACGATCTTCACCGAGATGCCGTCCTTCTCGTACTTCTGACGGAAGGCTTCGAGATCGTCGGCGACGCGGAAATAATCGAGGCGCTGGCGGGTGTCGGGGTCGATGTCCTGCAGCTCGGCCGAGATCATCGAGGATTCGAGATTGTTCGCCACCATGCGGCCGACGATGCCGGCCTTCAGCACGTTGGCGCGCACCGTGTTCATCGATTCTTCGGTGGCCTGGAATTCCGCCGGGATCACGTCACCGGCGTTGATGCCTTCCTCGGTGATTTCGAGATAGCGGGTGTTCGGGGTCCACAGGGAGGCCAGCGTCGGACGCGACACGCCCTTGATATAGAAGACGTCGTCGGTCGCGTCCTTCAGGACCTTCAGGTATTCGGGCGTGAAGATCGTCTTGTCCTTCTGGTTCTCCAGAACGACGATGATGCGATTGGCCCCGGCAAAGTCGTCACGATACTTGAGGAAGGTCTCGATATACTCGTGACCGATCGGCAGCATCTTCTCGAAGCCGGTATCCATGTGCAGCTGGGAGGCGAAGAACGCCATCACAACGGTCAGGATACCCAGCAGACTCAGGACAATAGCCCTGGTTCTGAACAGAAAATTCTCAACGAACCGCAGCATCGAGTCTCCCCTTCCCCGCCGGCCTTTATAGACCGATCGTCTTGTCGCCGCCGTACTGGCACCACGGCAGTCGCACCCATGTCGATACAGGGGAGGCGCAACTCTCCCCGATCCCTCGCTATTAGGCCGCAGCCGCCTCTGCGTCAACGACCTTCACGCTTGCGGAAGCGCCGAATCCCGACCTTTCTGCCGCACCCTGGACGGTCAAGCGGCAGGTGGCGTCATTCCGGCAGCAAGGCGGAGAGAAGGCGAACCATGGCGTTCCGCGCCGCCGTCACCCCGATGCCCTGGACCCGGCGCAACGCATACCACTGGTGAAAGCCGCAGAATGCCGCGACCTCGGCCGTGAGCTGGTCGCGGCGGGCCTTGCGCAGCCGGGCCAGCTCGGGCTTGAAGGTGACGCCGATCTGGACCCGGAAGATGTATTCGACCCGCCGGAAGGTCGATTGCAGGGTCGGCGACACCGGCGCGGCGAGCTGGCCCGCCCAATAGATGTTGCCCGCCTTCTCGAACAGCGCGAAGCGCTGGCGCACCAGGGCGGCGATGCGCGCCTCGCGCGGGGCATCGGCCATGATCGGCTGCACCACATGGGCGAAACGGTCGACGCCAAAGGCGACGGCATCGGTCAGCAATGTCTCGAGATCCGGGAAATGCTGGAAGATCGAACGGGTGGAAACGCCCGAACGTTCGGCGATCACCTTGGCGGGCGGCTTGAAATGGCCGTCGTCGATCAGGCCGATCAAGGCATCGATCACCGCGGCGCGGGTGCGCTGGGAACGGGCGAGCCGGCCGTCGATCTTGGCGGCCGGCTGACGCGGTGCCGCGACGGTACCGGCCCAGGGGCCGTCACCGCCCCAGGCCTGCCGGCCACGCTCCTGTTCGGTCTTCGCCAAGCCTGCCCGTCCCGAACCGTTCAAAAGCTCGCGCAGGGGTGACCCAGGGCATCGACCGCGATGCCGTCCAGGTGATATTCGCCGGTGCAACCGGCGGGGCCGAGGATCAGGCCCGGACGTTTCCGCCCGCTCGCCGGGGTCGCCGCCGGCTTGGCCGGTTTGGCGGGCTTCGCCGGGGCCGCGACCGGCGCCGGCGCCGGCACGGCCGGCCCTGTGTGGAGCGGCGGCGGCAGTACGGCCGCGGCGCGCGGGACGGCGGGCCGGACCGGCACCGGGGGCGCCGCAGCAGCCGTCACGGTGCCCGGATCGGCCCAGCGCGAATGCAGCCTTTCGCCGGGAAGCAACATGTCCTGCGGCGTCTTCGGGGCCGGCCGGGTGCCGACCTCGCGGGTCTCGAGCGGTGGCAGGGCGGGTGCCGGCGCCGCAGACGCTGTGCCGGCCGGCGCCGCCCCGTCCGCGGGTGGGTTGGCGGGCAGTTCGGCCCGCGCCGCCGCCATCGTCAGCAGCGACGCCACAGCCACCATGCCAGCCAAGCCGACAATGCGCATATCCCGAAACCCCCTCGTCCCAAGCCGCCGGAGGATAGCAGCAACTCAGCGGCGATGCAGGAATTTTCCGGCCAGCCAGTCGAGCGAGAGCGGCCCACCGCCATGGACCAGCAGGGTGACCAGCGCGCCGCCCCAGAGGAAGAGTTCGGTCGGGTTGAACTTGATGCCGTCGCCGGTGATGGGCACGACGAACTGGATCATCGCCGTGACACCGAGCAGGGCGAGTGCCCCGAAACGGGTGAACAGGCCGAGGAACAGCAGCCAGGCCCCGATCGCCTCGGTGAAAGTGCCGAGATAGGCGGCCACGGTCGGCGGCAGCAGGGGCACGCGGTAGAGGTCCTCGAACAGCGAAATCGCCGAATCGCTGAGCCCGAAGCCGTCGAAGCGGGTGCTGGAGCTCTTCCAGAACACCAGCCCGATGCCGAGCCGGAGCCCGAGCAGGCCGAAGGGGGCGATCAGCGAGCCGACCCGTTGCAGGGTGCCGGCGAACCCCTCCGCACGGGGGGACATGGAGGCATAGGTATCGGTCATCACGGCGTTTCTCCGGTAGCGGCGAGGTCGGCTGAAAGGCAGAGCAGGCCCCGGCCGAGCACCCGGGCCAGGACGTCGGAAAGATCGGCCGCCGGTTCGGCGGCGAGCGCTTCGGCGACGGCCGGGCCGAGGGCGAGCCCCCGCCCGACCGCCTGCAACAGGGCGAATTCGGCCGGTGACAGGGCAGCAGCCCGGATCAGTCCCTCGCCGTCGCGCCAGACGGCGAGGCGGCAGGGCACGGCGACATCGCCTTCCGGCGTGCCGTCGCGCGGCGGCTGGTTGGCGGCCCAGATCTCGTCGACCGCATGACCGGCCGCCACCAGGCCGAGGCCGGGCAGCAAGCCGAGAGCGAGATCCTCCAGCGCCTCGGGCGAGAGGCTGCCGAGATGGGCCGCCTCCAGCGCCGGCGCCCGTTCGGCCAGGGCTGCGCGGTGGCGCGCCCATTCGAAGCCTGCCACTTCGGCGACCGCGGGATAGGCGGCGAGCCCGGGCTCGCCGGCCAGGAATTCCGCGAAGCCCGCACCGAAAAGGGCGAGCCGGGGATCCGTCGGCGGGGCGACGGCGATGAAGCGCAGCGCCAGGACGGCGAAGGCTTCCTCGCCGACCAGACGGCGCACGACCGGGAAATGCAGGGCGAGCGCTTCGGTCAGGCTGGTGCGGACATGGTTACGGTGGATGCCCAGGCGGGCCGCCGGGGCGATCGGCCCGCCCCTCACAAGCGCGACCAGTTCGGGCGGCATGTCGCTGCCGGCCAAACCCTGCCCGAAGGCGGCCTGAAGCTCAGCGAGTCGCATGGCGCACCTCGCGGAGCGGCGGGCGATGGCGTGCCGCCTCGACCCGCCCTGCCTCGGCCAGCAGGCCGGGCAGCGCCGGCAGTGCGCCGTCCCATTCGAGCAGGACCGGCGCCCAGGGGCAGCGCCGGGTGGCGATCGACAGAAGCGCCAGCACCTCGTCGCAGACCGGGCCGGCATGGTCGTCGATCAGGATCTCGATCCCATCGACCGGCACCCTGCGGTGCCCTGCGACATGGATTTCGCCGACCGTGTCGAGCGGCAACGCATTCAGGACGGCGAGCGGATCACCGCCCAGGTTGGCGGTCGAGACATAGAGATTGTTGAGGTCGAGCAGCAGACCGCAGCCGGTCCGCGCCACCAGGGCGGCGAGGAATTCGGCCTCGCTCCGGTCGCTGTTGCGGAATTCCATGTAGGACGAGGGATTTTCGACCAGCAGGCGGCGGCGCAGGCGGTCCTGCACCCGGCCGACATTGGCGGCCATGACCTCCAGCGTCTCACCATTGCGGGGCAGGGGCAGCAGATCGTTCCAGTAGTGGCCGCCGCCGACCGACCAGGCGAGATGCTCGGAGACGAGGGACGGCTCGATCCGTTCGACCAGCCGGGCGAAGCGCTCCAGATGGACGGGATCGGGCCCCCCGGCCGAGCCGAGCGAGAGGCCGACGCCATGAATCGAGACCGGGCGCTCGGCCCGGACCGTGGCCAGGACGTCGAGGCCCGGGCCGCCGGTCATGTAGTTCTCGGCGTGAATCTCGACCCAGGCGGGGTCGGCGGCACCGGCCGCGACCGCCGCCTGATGGGGCGCGCGCAGGCCGATGCCGGTGCGTCCGAGCCGATCCATGCGCGTCGCCCCCTGCCCTTCGCCTCAGCTCTTGGGCTCGAGGCTGCCGCCGGTCAGCTTGGCGCAGGTGCCGCCCGGGAGGTAGATGAAGGCGTCCTTCTGGCTGTCGGCCGAGGCGGTGCCGGCGCAGGAATTGGAGGCGGTCTGGCAGTCGTTCTGACCGGCCTTCACGACGCCGTAGCACTTCTCCTTGTCGGCCGCATAGGCGCCCGTCGAGACGAGGCCGGTGGCGGCCACCACGGTGGCGGCGAGCAGCGACGCGGTCGCGGTCTTGGCGAGGATGGACATCGATATCTCCTTCAGTGGTCACGAGTTCGGCGAGGACATTCCGTCGGCGCCCTCGATGATCAGGTTCGGCATTGCCATTGAAAAGTTACGCGGCTCTCGAAATGTCCCGGATTGCCGCTATTGTTGGCTACGAATCGAATGCGGCCTGCACGGGTCGCGGCGAATCGAATGCGGTCGGCGCTGGCCGCGGGGAAGCATCGGGGAATGACCACGGTGGTCGACGACGGCAGCGAGCTGAGCCGCCTGATGGCGGCGGCCCAGGATGGCGACCAGCGCGCCTATGCGACCCTGCTCACCGCCGTGACGCCCTATCTGCGGTCACAGGCACGGCGTTACCTGCGCTCTCCCCATGATGTCGAAGACGTGGTGCAGGAAATCCTGCTCACCATCCACCGCGTCCGCCACACCTATGACCCGTCGCGTCCCTTCCTGCCCTGGCTGGTCGCGATCGCGCGGCGCCGCATCGTCGACCGGCTGCGCGGCAAGGGACGGCTGGATGCCCGCGAAGTGGTGGTCGCCCCCGACCATGAAACTTTTACCGAAGTAGCGGCGAATACCACTCATGAGGACGAACCCGACCACAGCGCACTCCATGCCGCCGTGGCCGCCCTGCCGCCGGGCCAACGCCTGGCGGTGGAGCTCCTCAAGTTCAAGGATTTGTCGCTCAAGGAGGCGTCGGACTTGAGCGGCATGTCGGTCGGTGCGTTGAAGGTCGCGGCGCACCGGGCTTACAAATCGCTGCGCCAGGCGTTGACCGGTGCCGGCGACGACGGGAAAGGGTGAAGGTGTCACGGTGAGTACCGAGACCGACAGGCTGATCAGCGCCTTGACCGAGGCGGCCGGTCCCGTGCGGCGGCTGCGCCCGCCCGTGGTGCGCTCCGCGTTCTGGCTCGGCGCCGCGGGTGCCCTGATCGCCGCCATCACCCTTCTTCACGCCTATAAGGAAGGCCACAGCTTCCATTCGATCGCCGGCCAGTTCGTGGCGATGGATTTCACCGTCCGCTGGTTCGCCGCCCTGGCGACCGGTGTCACGGCGACGCTCGCCGCCTTCGAGCTGAGCCTGCCGGACCGTTCCCGCGCCTGGCGCCTGCTGCCGCTGCCGGCGGCCGTGGTCTGGCTCTTCTCGATCGGCTGGGGTTGCCTGACCGACTGGGGCCAGATCGGCCCCGACGGCTTCGTATTCGGCGAGAGCTTCGTCTGCTTCAGCGTGATCGTCGGCACCAGCGTGCCGCTGGGCGGCCTGCTCGCCTGGCTGCTGCGTCACGCCTCGGCGGCGCGGCCGACGGATACGATCGCGGTCGGCGCCCTCGCCGTCGCGGCCCTCACCGCCTGCGGCCTCAGCCTCTATCACAAGCTGGACGCCACCTTGATGCTGCTGCTCTGGACCGGTGCCACCACGGCCCTGGTGCTCGGCGTGCTCCGACTTTCGGCGGGGTACCAGCGGCGGCGCTGAGCCTTGCCCCTCGGGCCAAGCTCGGGGCATGCTGCCGGCTCCGATACCGGCAGGGGTGCTTCGATGATCTACAGTCTGGGCGACAAGCGCGTGATTTGCGAGGAAGGCGCCTGGATCGCGCCCGGCGCCATCGTGATCGGCTCGGTCGTTCTGAAGCGCAACGCCAGCATCTGGTTCAACGCCGTGATCCGCGGCGACAACGACCCGATCGTGATCGGCGAAAACACCAATATCCAGGACGGTTCGGTGCTGCACACCGATGCCGGCGTGCCGCTCGACATCGGTGCCCATGTCACGGTAGGCCACAAGGTGATGCTGCACGGCTGCACGATCGGCGACAATTCGCTGATCGGCATCAATTCCGTGATCCTGAACCGGGCCAAGATCGGCCGGAATTGCGTGATCGGCGCCAACAGCCTGATCCCCGAGGGCAAGGAGATCCCGGATGGTTCCCTGGTGGTCGGCAGCCCGGGCCGCGTGATCCGCCACCTGACCGAGGAACAGATCGCCAACCTGAAACGCCAGGCCCTGCACTACGTCGAGAACGCGCAACGCTATCAGCGCGATCTTAGACCCGAATCGGACTGAGACGCCCCTTTTTCGCCAGCCGATCGCCCCCAGATACTCGGGAGCCAAGCGCGGAGTTCCCCATGTCCGAACGCCCACAGATCTTCGGCATCCCGACCAGCACCTTCTGCTGGACCACCCGCCTCGTCTGCGCCGAAAAGGGCGTCGAGCACGATTTCGTCGAGATGATCCCGGGCGGCGTGCTGGACGGCGTGCGCCATCCCTTCGCCCGCGTGCCGGTGCTGCGCTTCCGCGGCCAGACAGTCTACGAAAGCCTGGCGATCGCCCGCTATCTCGACCGCGAATTGCCGGGCCCTGGCCTGCAACCCGAAGAGAGCCTGGCGATCGCCCGCATGGACCAGTGGATCAGCGCCACCTCGGACTATCTCTACGACGCCATGATCGTCGGCCTGGTCGGCCAACGCCTGGTCGCCCCCCTCGACGGGCGCGAGGCGGACGAGGCGGTGGTGGCCGAGAGTGCGGCCCTGATGCGCGACCAGCTCGGCGAGGTCGACCAGATGCTGTGCGCCGGGCGCTACCTGGTGGGCCAGGAACTGACGCTGGCCGATCTCTTCCTGGCGCCCGTCATCCACTGGGTGGACAAGACACCCGAGGGGGCCGAAGCGCTGGACATGTATCCGACGCTCCGGCGCTGGTTCCACGCCATGTCGGAGCGCGAAGCCTTCCGCGCCACGACTCCCCTCGTGGTGATCTGACGGCCTATTTCGACTTCAAGACGTCGCGGATCTCGGTCAGCAGGGTCTCGGTCGCGGTCGGCGCCGGGGCCGCCGCCGGAGTGCGCCGCGTCACCTTGTTGACGGCCTTGATCAGCACGAAGATCGCGAAGGCGACGATCAGGAACTGGATCACCACGTTGATGAAGGCGCCGTAGGCGATCACCGCCGCCTTGGCCTGGCGCGCCGCCGCCAGCGACTCGTAAGCCGTGCCCGAGAGGTTGATATAGAGGCCCGAGAAATCGATGCCGCCGACCAACACACCGATCGGCGGCATGATGATGTCGTCGACCAGCGAGGTCACGATCTTGCCGAAGGCGGCGCCGATGATGACACCGACGGCAAGGTCCAGGACATTGCCGCGCATGATGAAATCGCGAAATTCCTTGAGCATTGTCAGCCCCCTCTCCCGGCCTGGTCGCAACGGCGCGGCGCAGGCATTGATGCACCGCAGAAACTAGGACGATCGTTCAACTTCTGGCAAGGGCCGAGCGCCAGGTGTCCGGCGCGAAACCGCAGAGCAACAGCCCCTCGCCCTCCAGGATCGGGCGCCGGATCATCGACGGCTGCGCGACCATGAGAGCGATCGCGCGCGCCTTGTCGAGATCCTGCCTCTCGGCCTCGGGCAGCTTGCGGAAGGTGGTGCCGGCGCGGTTCAGCACCTTCTCGAAACCGAGGGCGTCGCACCAGCGGCGGAGGCTGTCGGCATCGACCCCCGCCTTCTTGTAGTCGTGGAAATCATAGGCGATGCCGAGGCCGTCGAGAAAGACGCGCGCCTTCTTCATCGTGTCGCAATTGGGAATGCCGTAGAGCACCGGCTTGGCAGGACCCGCCATCACGCCACCGCGAGATAGATGCACCAGCCGGCGGCGCCGAGCAGGGCGAGCCAGGTCAGGCCGATGCCGGCACCGCGCCCGAACCCGGCCCCTTCCGAGAGCGACAGGCCGACGCCATGGAGGATACGGCCCGCCAGCAGCATCCCGCCGAACAGATGGATCACCCAGGCCGGCTGACCCGCCAGTTCGAGCAGGGCGACGAGGACGAGGACCAGCGGCACATATTCGACATTGTTGCCATGGGCGCGAATCGCCCGGTGCACTTCGGGCACGCCGCCGTCGCCCAGCATCACCTTGTAGCGTCCGCGCATCAGGCCGACCCGGAACGCCAAGCCGAAGGTGACCAGCGCGTTGAGCCCGGCATAGAGCAGGCTCCAATGGGGCAGCACGGCGAAACTGGCGGTGACGGGGTCGGTCATGCGGGCTCTCCTCGATTTTTGCTAGTCACCCGCAAAAGCCTGCGTCTGGCAAGGGCCAAGCGGCGATCCGATCGCACGCGGCCGACGTATAGCACCCGACGACAGCCGACGTGAGCCATGCCCAGCCCCGATCCCCATTCCCCAATCATCGTCTGGTTCCGGCGCGATCTCCGCCTCGCCGACCATCCGGCGCTCGCCTTCGCCGCGGCGACGGGCCGGCCGGTCCTGCCAGCCTATATCCTGGACGAGGCCACCGACGGGCCGCAAGGCGCCGCCGCGCGCTGGTGGCTGGAACGAAGCCTGGCGTCGCTCCGCCGCGACCTTGCCGCTCTCGGCGCGCCCCTGGTGTGCCGGCGGGGGCCGCCGGCCGGTGTCCTGGCCGAATTGGCGAAGGTGGCCGGTGCCGGTCTCGTCGTTTTCAACGCCGCGCTCACGCCCAAGGCCCGGACGCGGGATGCCGAGGTCACCACGCAACTGGCGGCGGCCGGCATCGCCTGCCAAACCCTGGCTGGCGATCTCCTGTTCGAGCCGGGGCAGCTCCGCAACCGCACGGGTGGCGCCTTCAAGGTTTTCACGCCGTTCTGGCGCGCCTGTCTTGCGGCGTCCTCGCCGGCCCGGCCCCTGCCTGCCCCCGCCCGAATTCGCGCCGCCGCCCCTGTCCGAGGCGAAGACCCGGCCGCCTGGGGCCTGTCACCCCGGGCGCCCGACTGGGCGGCCGGCTTCGCCGAGTGGTGGACACCCGGCGAGGCGGCGGCCCGCGACCGGCTGGCCGAATTCGTCGGCGGCACCCTGGCGGGTTACGCCCGCGTGCGCGACCGGGTCGACCAAGAGGGGACATCGCGCCTGTCGCCCCACCTGGCCTTCGGGGAGATCGGCCCGCGCCAAATCTGGCACGCGGTCGAGACGGCGCGGGCAGCCGCCCCCGGGCTCGAGGCCGGCGCCGAGCGCTTCCTGGCCGAAATCGGCTGGCGCGAATTCGCCCATCACCTGCTGGCGGAAGCGCCCGACATGGGATCGCTGCCGTTGCAGCCCGCCTTCGCCCATTTCCCCTATGCCGAGGATACGGCCGGGCTGCGCGCCTGGCAGCGCGGGCGGACCGGCTATCCCATCGTCGACGCCGCCATGCGCCAGCTCTGGCAGACCGGCTGGATGCACAATCGCCTGCGCATGATCGCCGCCTCCTTCCTGGTCAAGGACCTGCTGCTGCCCTGGACCGCGGGGGAAGCCTGGTTCCGCGACACGCTGCTCGACGCCGATCCCGCCAACAATGCCGCGGGCTGGCAATGGGTGGCCGGCTGCGGCGCCGACGCCGCCCCCTATTTCCGCGTCTTCAACCCGGTGCTCCAGGCCGGGAAATTCGATCCCGACGGCGCCTTCACCCGCCGCTTCGTGCCCGAGCTGGCGGCCCTGCCCGCGCCCGCGATCCATAGCCCCTGGCGCCATCCGGACCTTTTGGCGCGCCACGGCATCCGTCTCGGCCGGGACTATCCGGCCCCGATCGTCGACCACGACACCGCCCGCCGCCGCGCCCTCGCCGCTTTCGCCGACATCAGGACCGGAGCTTTCGCATGAACCAGCGTCTTCGCATCGCCGTCGTCGGCAGTGGCATCGCCGGCCTCGGCACCGCCTGGTTCCTGCGCGACCGGCACGACGTCACCCTCTATGAAAAGGACGCGCGGCCCGGCGGCCATGCCCATACGGTGACGGTGCCTTGGCGGGGTCGCGGAATCGCCGTCGATACCGGCTTCATCGTCTACAACGAGGTCAACTACCCCCTTCTGACCCGGCTCTTCGCCGAACTCGGCGTCGCGACCAAGCCAAGCAGCATGAGCTTCGCCGTCTCGGCCGGGGACGGCACCCTCGAATGGGCGGGCGACAACCTGGGCAAGCTGTTCGCCCAGAAGCGTAACCTGCTGCGCCCAGGCTTCCTCGCCATGTTGCGCGATGTGCTGCGGTTCAACCGCGATGCACCGGAAGACCTGGCAGCCGGGCGGCTCGCCGGCCTCAGCCTGCGCGACTATGTCGCCCGGGGCGGTTATGGCGAGCAGTTCCGGCGCCACTATCTGCTGCCCATGGGGGCGGCGATCTGGTCGACCCCGGTCGCCGACATGGGCGACTTCCCAGCCGCGGCCTTCGTTCGCTTCTTCGAAAACCACGCCCTGCTGCGCGGCCTCCAGCGGCGCCACACTTGGCGTACCGTCGAGGGCGGCAGCCGGTGCTATGTGGAGAAGATCGCCGCCGGCCTGGGCGACCGGCTGCGCCTCGCCTGCCCGGTGGTGCGGGTCGAGCGGGACGCCTTCGGTGCCACGGTGGTCGACGCCACCGGCGGGCGGGCGCGCTTCGATGCCGTCGTCCTGGCCGCCCATGCCGACCAGGCGCTGGCCCTGATCGACCGCCCGACGGCGGTGGAGGCCGCGGTGCTGGGCGCCTTCCGCTATACGGCGAACCACGCCGTGCTGCATGGCGATGCCGCCCTGATGCCGCGGCGGCGTGCCGTCTGGTCGAGCTGGAACCATCTCTCCGGCACGGGCGAGACGGGTGCGGTCTCGCTCACCTATTGGATGAACCGGCTGCAGGGGATCGATCCGGCCTGCCCCCTCTTCGTGTCGCTCAATCCCCACCGCGCGCCGCGTGAGGAGCTGGTGTTCGGCCGCTATCACTATCGCCATCCGATGTTTGATGCGGCAGCGATTGCGGCACAGCAGCGCCTCGCCACGATTCAGGGCCGCGATCGCCTCTGGTTCGCCGGGGCCTGGTGCGGCAACGGCTTCCACGAGGACGGGCTCCGCGCCGGGGCCGCGGTCGCCGCGGCGCTGGAGACGCCGAGCTTCGCCGACGCGTTCCGCGAGGCCGCGGAATGAGTGCCGCCCTCTATCGCGGCTGGCTCTGGCACGGGCGCGTGCGGCCGCTCCGGCACCGCTTCCGCTACCGCGTCTTCACGCTGCTGCTCGACCTCGACCGGCTGGAAGAGACGGCGGCCCAATGCCGCCTGTTCGGCCACAACCGCTTCAATCTTCTGGCCTTCCACGACCGCGACCACGGCCCCCGCGACGGCACGGCGCTGCGCCCCTGGATCGAGGCGCGGCTCGCCGACTCCGGCCTCGGCACCGTGGCGGGCGGGCGGATCCGGGTGCTGTGCCAGCCGCGCCTCTGGGGTTTCGTCTTCGATCCCCTGACGGTCTATTTCTGCGACCGGCCGGAGGGCGGCTTGGCCGCCCTGGTCCTCGAGGTGAAGAACACATTCGGCGAGCAGCACGCCTATGTCCTGCCCGCGGGGCCGGACGGCGTAGCCGATGCGCGGCTGGCAAAGGCCTTCCACGTCTCGCCCTTCAACCCGATGGCGCAGACCTATCGTTTCTGGATCGCGCCGCCCGACGACCATCTTTCGCTGGCCATCGAGGTCGGCGATGCAGAAGGCCCGGTGATGCGCGCCGGGCTGACCGGCGGGCGCCGGCCGCTCACCGCCCGTTCGGTGCTCGCCGCCGTGCTCGCCCATCCGCTGATGACGCTCAAGGTGATCGCCGCCATCCACTGGCAGGCCTTGCGCCTGTGGACCAAGGGCGCGCCATTCCATCGCAAACCCCCTGCTGTCGGAGCCCCGCGATGAGCCTGACATCATCGATCGTCCCCACCTCCGAAAACCTGCCCACCCGTCTGATCGAACTGCCGGAGGCCCTGCGTCTGCCCGGCCTCGGGCTCTGGCTTCGCCTGCTGCTCCGGCTCGGCGCGCGGCTCGACTGCGGCACGTTGCTGCTGACCCTGCCGGACGGACGGACCGTGGCCTTGCGCGGCCAGCGCCCCGGCAGCGTCGCCGCCCTGACCCTGCACCAGCAGACCGCAGCGCGGCGCATCCTGCTGCGCGGCGGCCTCGGTTTCGCTGAATCCCATGTCGACGGCGGCTGGACGACGCCCGACCTCACCGCCCTCCTCGGCCTCATCGCGGAGAACCGCGCCCTGATCGGCGAGGCCGGCCAGGGCAAGCCCTGGATGGCCTTGCTCGCCCGCCTGGGCCAAGCGCTGAACCGCAACCACCGGCGCGGGGCGCGCCGCAACATCATGGCCCATTACGACCTGGGCAATGATTTCTATGCCGCCTGGCTCGACCCCGGCATGACCTATTCGGCCGCCGTCTTCGAGGCGACCGACGATCTTTTGGCGGCGCAGGAAGCGAAGTTCCGTCTGCTCGCCGACAAGCTCCGGCTCCGCCCGGACGACCATGTGCTGGAGATCGGCTGCGGCTGGGGCGGCTTCGCCGAACATGCGGCACGCGAGCACGGCGCCCGGGTTACCGCGATCACCCTGTCGCCGGCCCAATTCGACCATGCCCGGCGCCGCATTTTCGAGGCGGGCCTGGCCGAACGGGTGGAGATCCGCCTCCAGGATTACCGCGACACCCGCGGGCGTTTCGACAAAATCGCCTCGATCGAGATGTTCGAGGCGGTGGGTGAAGCCTATTGGCCGGTCTATTTCGGCCGCATCCGCGACCTCCTGGCCGAAGGCGGACGCGCAGCCCTCCAGGTCATCACCATCGCCGAGGCGCATTTCCCGCGTTATCGCCGCAGCATGGATTTCATCCAGAAGTATGTCTTCCCCGGCGGCATGCTGCCCTCCCCCTCGATCTTCGAGGCGGAAGCCCGCGCCGCCGGGCTGAATCCCGAGGCGGTCACGCGCCACGGTCCCGACTATGCCCGCACGCTGAAACAGTGGCGCGAGCGCTTCGAGGCGAGCTTCGAGCGGATCCGGGGACTGGGCTTCGACGATCGCTTCCGCAGGTTGTGGACCTATTACCTGGCCTATTGCGAGGCGGGCTTCCGCACCGGCAGCACCGATGTGATCCAGGTCACCCTGACGCGGGAGATCGGCGAACGGTCCGTCGTTTCACCCCTATCCCCTTCGGCGGGATAACCGTTATGCTCGGCGCCCTGCCCCGGTGCGGGGCCGCCTTGTTCATTCTGCTGCAGGCATATCCGAAGCGTGGTCGATAAATCTCCTGCCCATCTTCCGGCCGTCCAGGTCTGGCTCTACGGTCTGCCTGCCCTCGCCCTCACCGCCGTCGGCGTTCCGCTGCTGCTCTACCTCGTGCCCTTCTACACCGAGGACAAGGGCCTGAACCCGGAAGTCGTGGGCGCCGTCCTGTTCGGCGTGCGCCTGGCCGACGCCGTCTTCGACCCGACCTTCGGCTCGATCTCCGACCATGTGCGGACACGCTGGGGCCGGCGCCGGCCCTGGCTGCTGGTCGGCTCGATCCTGCTCATGGTCTCGATCTGGCACGCCTTCATGCCCCCTCAAACGGTGAGCTGGCAGTATTTCCTGTTCTGGATGGTCGCCCTTTATGCGTCCTGGACCATGGTGATCGTGCCCTATGTCGCCTGGGGTGCCGAACTGACCGGCAATTTCGACGAGCGCACCCGGATCGCCGGCATTCGCGAAATCTTCCTGCTGGTCGGCACTGTGATGGCGGCCGGCGTACCGACGATCCTTAAGGCCTTCGGCATCTCGGGCCAATCCGCAACCATGGAGACGATCGGCCTCTTCGTCGTCGTCGGCCTGCCGATCACGATCGCCCTCGTCTTCTGGAAGGTGCCGGAGCCGACGCTGATCGCCGGGCAGGCTCATCACGGCTGGCGCGAGAGCGTCGCTGCGATCCGCAAGAACGGGCCGTTTCTGCGCCTGATCACGGCCTTCCTGCTGAACGCCACGGCACAGGCCATGGTGGCGACGCTGTTCTTCTTCTATGTGAAATTTATCCTGCAGGACCCGGGCCATGGGCCCATGCTGCTGCTGACCTATTTCCTGTCCGGGATCACGGCGGTGCCGCTCTGGATGCGCCTCGCCGAACATTTCGGCAAGCACCGGACCTGGGCCTTTTCGATGATCTCCTCGGCCGGCGTCTTCCTGATCACACCCTTCCTCGGCGCGGGCGACGTCTGGATCTTCTTCGCCATCACGGTGATCACCGGGGCGAGCCTGGGCTGCGACCAGATCCTGGCCTCGTCGATGCAGGCCGACGTGGTCGACATCGACTCGATCCGGTCCGGGCAACAGCGCGCCGGCCTCTATTTCGCGATCTGGAACATGGTGACCAAGATGGCGGGCGGCATTGCGGCGGGCATCGCCCTGCCGCTGCTCGGCGCCTTCGGCTTTTCGGCGGCGGCCGAGCCGGCGGCCAACCCGCGGGGTGCCATGATCGCCCTCGTCGTGCTCTTCGCCGTGGTGCCACCGCTGCTCCGCCTCGCCTCGGTCAGGATCATCTGGCGCTACCCGATCACGCGCGAGCGCCATGCCCGCCTGCGCGCCATGCTGGAGCGCAAACTGGCCCGGCAGGCCCAGTCGGCGGCCGAAAAGGCCTGACGCCGACACTGGGCCCCGAGGCCGGTCCCTCAGTGCTTGTGACCGTTGTCGGTGGTCAGGGCGCCGACCGCCGCACCGCCGGCTGCGCCGACCAGGGCGCCGGTCACGGCACTGCCGCCGGTCACCGCGCCGATCAGGGCACCCGCACCGGCACCCAGGGCACCGCCCGAAAGGGCACGCTGCTCGCGCCGGTCGAGGCCGGAACAGGCGCCGAGGCCGAGCGTGGCCATCAGGAAAACGGTCGTCAGGGTCGTGGTCTTGCGCATTGTACAGGCTCCTTGCACAGTCGTTACCGTCATGCCTCAGAGGGCGCTTTCGCGCCCCTCCCCCCTTTCAGACCCCGATGGACCAACGGCGAAACGCCGCCATGGTTCCCGCTTTCGAGACAGCCCCCCGATGGACCGCCGAGTCGACTGCATCTCCTATGAAATCGTGCATCGGGGCTTCTACCCGAAGTCGGTGCTGCACCTGCGCTTCCGCCGCTTCGACGGCACCATGAGCGAGGAAATCAGCCGCGACATGCTGGAACAGGGCCGCGCCGCGGTGATCCTGCCCTACGATCCCGCCCGGGACGAAGTCCTGCTGATCGAGCAATTCCGCCCCGCCCCCCTGTTGATGGACGAGGATCCCTGGCTGTTCGAAGCGGTGGCCGGGCGCGTCGAAGAAGGTGAAGACCCGGCCGCCACGGCGCTTCGCGAAGCGGTCGAAGAAGCCGGCATCGAGATCGAGGCGGTCGAACCCGCGGGCATCGGCTATTCATCGCCCGGCTGCCTCAAGGAACTGGTGATCCTCTATGTCGGGCGCTGCAGGCTCGAGGGCGTCGGCGGCGGCACCCACGGCCTCGACCACGAAAGCGAGGACATCCGCGTCCACGTCGTGCCCTTCGCCGAAGCGATGGCAATGGCGAAGGACGGCCGCCTGCGCAATCTGCCGTCCCTCGTCACCCTCTACCACTTGGCGCTGCACCGCGACGAGTTGCGCCGCCGCTGGGCTTGAGCTCTGCCGACAATGGACTTCCCCGGCGGGCGGCGAGGCTTCCGTCTACGGCTGCATCGAAGCGGCCGTTCGGCGCGCCCGGCCTGATGGAGATGATATCGAAGGAAAGGCGGTTTCACTCATTTCGAACCTCGGTCGTCCGCTGCGGATGATGATGCTCCCCCACGATCCGAAACCGGAACGCCCGAGGCGGTAAGCGCGATGACCGCAGGTTCACCCAGCCGAAACAGTGTCGCCATCGGAGCGAGCATCAAGCGCACCACGATGCCGCGAAGGAAACTATGGCGGCCCGCCAGCGACGACGCCAACTCCACGGCCAGCACGAGCAACCCGAGAACAGGCCGCATGAAAACAGTCATCTCGCTCACGAGCCCGCGCTCGTCGAAACGCAGCAGGTTGGCTTCCTCGATATGGTGCCGCCCGACGCGGCCGCGCCAGAAGACCACGCAGCTTCGACCTTCGCCGATCGTCTCGTAGAAGCGGATGCCACTGATGACGTCGAAGATTCGGCGGAAGAGATCCGATGCCTGTTCGACGCCTTCGAAGCGCACGCGCTGCGTGATCGGCGAACGGACCACGATGTCGGGGGCAAAGCAGGCGATCACCGCTTCGACGTCGTGCCGCTCCTGAGCCGAGATGAACGTCTGCAGCGACGCCGCTGACTTATCCTCGAGCATCTTGTCGCTCATGGCGATGTTGAGGCTAGAGCATCGGCCTCCCCAGGTGGGTTGGCAAGACTGCGCCGACCGACCTGTGCGCCATTGGCGGACGAGGGTTACGAGGGCGATGCGGTCCGCCGGAGCCTGTCGCTGCGTGGCACCCTGACGGTCGCTCGCCCCGGTCGGGTCTCGGCCTCCGGCCCTTCCCGGAACGTTAAGCCCTGTGGGACAGCGCTTCTCGCGGCGGACCGGTGCCCGGCATGCCGGACACCGTTAGCCCTCTATTTCGCCAGGCGGCGCAGATTGCCGGGAGTGAAATAGCCCTCCTCCGGCTGCCAGGTGAAATCGATGTCCTTCTCTTCCTCGTTGTTCAGTCCGAGGGTCAGGTAGCGGTCGTTCTGCAGGTCGTAGAGCACTTCGGTCGTGTAGAACGGCACGGTCGCCTGCGAGAACTGCATCAGGTGCCCCTCGCCGACCCGCCACAACGCGCCTCTGCCGTCGTAGTGGTCGACCGCGAGGGTCGACCAGCTGTCCTCGTCGAGATAGAACACCCGCTTCGAATAGACATGCCGCAGGCCGGGCTTCAGCGTCGCCTCGACCACCCAGACCCGGTGCAGCTCGAAACGCAGCAGGTCGGGGTTGAGGTGATTGGGCTTCAGGATGTCGGCATAGCGGTTGTTCCGCGAGTCGATCCGATAGGCGTTATAGGGGACATAGAACTCCTTCCGTCCCACCAGCTTCCAGTCGTAGCGGTCGATCGCGCCGTTGAACATGTCGTAGTTGTCGGTGGTGCGGGCGCCGTCCGCCGCCGTTCCCGGATTGTCGTAGGCGACTTCCGGCGCGCGCAGCACGCGCCTGAGGCCGGCGTTGTAGACCCAGGATTGGCGCGGTTCCTTCACCACGTTGATCTTGTCGACGACGAGGAGGACGGTGCCGGCGAGGCGCTGCGGCGCCAGCACGTTCTGGATCGCGAAGAACAGATTGTTGGCATTCTCCGGCGTGTCCGGAATCGCCGCCTTGAACTGGAACAGATCGTTGATCACGACCGGCAGGAATGAGCCGTCGCGCTGCACCACCGACTGCGTCATGATCCGGTTCAGGGTCCGGCCGCGATAGCGCACCAGGTGGTTCCAGATCGCCTCCTGCCCCGTCTGCGGGATCGGGAAGGGCACGGGCGACAGGCCGAGACCGTCGATGCCGTTGCCGTCGTCGACCAGTTCCGCCTTGGTCGCCTGGGCCTTGATCACGGCATAGATGTCCGCCGGCAAGGCGCTGCTGCGCCGGGTCCGATAGATGTTCAGACGGTAGGACTCGGGGAAGCGGGCCAGCATGGCCTGTTCGCCGGCCGTCAGCTTGTCCTTGTATTGCGCCATGTTGGCCGCCGTGATCGCGAACAGCGGCTTGTCGTCCGGATAGGGATCCGCCTCCGAGAGGCCGGGAACGGTACCCGGCACTGGTGCGGTGATGCCGCCCTCATAGGGTGGAATGCTACCGTCGGCGTTACCCGCCTTGATCGCCCCGACCGGGGTGAGATCGGCGCCGAGCCGGGCCGCTTCCTGCTCGGTGATCCTGGCTTGGGCCGGAACCGAAGCCACCAGGCAGCCGATGGCGAGCGCGAGGCGCAATGCCTTCTTGTTCATCTCTGTTCCTCCCGCAATCGCTCAGAATCGCACACTGGCGCTGACCGACAAGAAGTCGCGGTCCTTGCCGTAGTTGTAGTCGCCACCGAAGAAACTGGTCCAAGAAGCCCCCAAGCTATAGGCCTGGTAGTCGAAGTCGACACCGACGCCGAGCGCCATCCGCCCCTCGGAATAGGTTCCGTCGCTGGCGTAACCCGACAGGTCGTGCGACCAGGACACGAACGGCTTGGCGTTGATCCCGAGGAAGAGGTCGGGATAGTCGAAGGTGGCACGCGCCCGGTACCCCCACGAGAAATCGGTGACGAAGCCGTCGTCGGCGCATTTCTTGGGCACGGCCGCGCTGCAGATGCCGTTGTAGGTGGCCGAGCCGAAGACCGTGGGCCGGCCGTAACGCCGGTCATCCCGCAAGCCACCGAGGAATTCGGTGCCGATTTCGCCGAGCAGGCTGATGCTGCCGGCACCCAGCATGGGCGGGAAGACCTTCAGGAAACTGACCTGCGCCCGCGTCTGCCGCGCATCGTCATAGCCCGGGAACAAGGCTCCGAAGGGCAAGGCCGCGGCGACCGGCGACAGCGGCGACGACGGCGAGGCACCGCCGGTCAGGAAGGCGACCAGCAGGTCGTTGGCATTGAGGGCGACCGGCGCGCTCGGCCGGTAGCTGACTTCGCCGTAAACCGAGACGCCCTCGACCGCCGTCGCGAAACTGAGGCCGTAGAGCTTGATGTCCTCGGGATAGTCGACGCGATAGCCGAAGTTGCCGCTGGCACCCGGGATATAGGGGCCGCCGTTGGTCGCCGTGTGCTTCGTCACGCTGATGAAGGGGGTCCGGCTGTGGTAGTTCATGAAATAGGCGCCGAACTCGACGTCCGTCGGCCGGCTGTAGTAACGCATCGCGAAACCGAACTGGCCGTCGTCGCGTGGCTCGATGTCGTCGCCACGGGCCAGGATCATGTTGGTCGTCGCGTCGTTCTGGGCGGCACTGATGGTCAGGCCGTTGCATCCCTTGGCGACGCCGTCGATGGTCGAGAAGAAGGTGCCGCAGCCATCGATCACGGTGGGCAGCCATTCGAGCTGGTAGAAGGCTTCGAGGCTCAGGTCTTCGGTCACGCCGAGGTCGGCGAAGACGAGCCCGACCGGCATCAGGCCCTCCTTGATCTCGGCGCCCGGGCGGCGGAAGGCGCTGACGTCGATCGGATTGATCGAGTTGATGCCGCCGCCGATGAAGGTCGACTCGCCCCAGCTCACCACCTGGCGCCCGACCCGCAGGTCGAGCGGCATCGAACCGACGTCGAACATGCCGTAGACATAGGCGTCCAGCAGCGAGACGCCCTTCACCTGGGCCAGCGTGTCGAAACCGCTGTCGTCGAGCGTCTGGCCGCTGCGATTGTGATTGACGATGTTGCCGTGCGGCCGGTCGCCCTGGTCGAGCTCATAGTCGTACCAGGCCTTGGCGCTGAAGTTGGCGCCGAAGTCGCCGTAGCGGAACTTCACTTCGCCGAGCGCCTTGAGCGGGCTCGAAACGACGTCGCCCCGATCGAAATTCAAGGAAGCATCGTCGAAGGCACTGGACGATGCGGTGCCGCCAGGCGCGTTGCCGGCGGCGATGAATTCCAGGTCCGGCTTGTCGGTCCGGATCATCACGCCGGCGCTCACCACCGCCGAAACCGACACGTCGACATCACCGATCTTGAAGGTCTCGGCTTCCGCCCCACCCGGTCGGATCAAGGCACAAGCGGCCACAGCCGCCGCCAATATGGCACGGTTTTCCATCGGACGCCTCCCCAGGGCAATTTTGCCCGGCCCCTAATTTCGGCTGCTAACCACAGCCGTCTTCGTTGTTTCGGGGGCACAAAGGCCCGCCCTAATCGGTTTGGACGATGCACCCCCGCCACAAGTCTGATGAAAGCCAAAATGAATGCAATTCATTTCTTTTTCCTGTTGTCCGGCCGTTTCCGCCGCCACTGGCGACAGCTCGGCAGCCTCCACGCTTGAACCGGCCAGGGCTGGCGTTTAGGTTCAGGGCCTTCGGCAGTTCTCGTTCGGAAAACGCGGCCCATGGCGATTCGCAGCGGTTTCATCGACAGCATCGGCAACACCCCCCTGATCCGGCTGCGCGCCGCGTCGGAGGCGACCGGCTGCGAGATCCTGGGCAAGGCGGAATTCCTCAATCCCGGCGGTTCGGTGAAGGACCGCGCCGCCCTCTCGATCGTGCGCGACGCGGAAGGGCGCGGCCTGCTCCGCCCCGGCGGCGTGATCGTCGAGGGCACGGCGGGCAATACCGGGATCGGCCTCGCCCTGGTCGGCGACGCGCTCGGCTATCGCACCGTGATCGTGATGCCCGAGACCCAGTCCCAGGAAAAGAAGGACATGCTGCGCCTGGCCGGCGCCGACCTTCGCCTGGTGCCGGCGGTGCCCTATGCCAACCCGATGAACTACGTCAAATATTCGGGCCGCCTCGCGGAAGAGATCGCAGCCTCCGAGCCGAACGGCGCCATCTGGGCCAATCAGTTCGACAATATCGCCAACCGCCGCGCCCATTTCGAGACCACGGGGCCGGAAATCTGGGCCGATACAAAGGGCAAGGTGGACGGTTTCGTCTCCGCCGTCGGCTCGGGCGGTACGCTCGCGGGCATCGCCATGTATCTGCAGCAGATGAACCCCGCTGTGAAGGTCGCCCTGGCCGATCCGCCGGGTGCCGCCCTCTACAGCTATTACACGACCGGCGTCCTCAAGTCGGAGGGCGGCTCGATCACCGAAGGCATCGGCCAGGGCCGCATCACCGCCAATCTCGAAGGCCTGAAGGTCGACACCGCCTATCAGATCCCGGACGAGGAATCGCTGCCCGTCGTCTTCGGCCTCCTGAAGCACGAGGGGCTCTGCCTCGGCGGCTCGACCGGCGTCAATGTCGCCGGCGCCATCCGGCTCGCCCGTGAGCTCGGCCCGGGGCACACGATCGTCACCATCCTGTGCGACGGTGGTGCACGCTATCAGAGCAAATTGTTCAACCCGGAATTCCTGAAGGCGCGCAATCTGCCCGCGCCCGACTGGCTTTGATAAAAACGAACAGACGAATTCGGAGCAGCTTCGATGCCGAACGAGACAGGCCTGGTTTCCACCGAATGGCTTGCCGACCATTTGAATGCGCCGGACGTCCGCGTGGTGGACGCATCCTGGTACCTGCCCGGTGCCAATCGTGATCCCAAGGCGGAATATACGGCCGGTCATATCCCCGGCGCCGTGTTCTTCGATATCGACGAGATCGCCGACCTGACCTCGCCGCTGCCCCACATGCTGCCGCCGGTGGAAAAATTCTCCGCCCGGGTGCGCAAGATGGGGCTCGGCGACGGCAACCGGATCGTCGTCTACGACGGTGGCGCCCCCTTCGCCGCGGCCCGTGTGTGGTGGATGTTCCGCGCCTTCGGCCATGACGACGTCATGGTGCTGGACGGCGGCTTCGCCAAGTGGAAGGCCGAAGGCCGCCCGGTCGACGACCTGCCGCCAGCCCCTCGCGAACGCCACTTCACCGCGCGCCAGAACACCATGCGCGTGCGCGACTTCGACCAGGTGCGCCAGAACCTGGTGACCCACCGCGAGCAGGTGGTCGACGCGCGGAGCCGCGGTCGCTTCGACGGTACCGAGGCGGAACCCCGTCCCGGCCTGAAGCGTGGCCATATTCCCGGCTCGATCAACCTGCCGGCAGCCGAGATGCTGGATCCCGAAACCGGCATCTTCCTGTCGCGCGACGCCCTCGCCGAAAAGATCCAGGCGGCCGGCATCGATCCGACCAAGCCGGTGATCTGCAGCTGCGGTTCGGGCGTCACGGCGGCGATCGTTATGTTGGCGCTGCATGAGATCGGCGCCCGCAACCTCGCCCTCTACGACGGTTCCTGGGCCGAATGGGGTGCCCGGGCCGACGCGCCGATCGAGGTCTGACCGGCGACGTGACCGAGGAGAAGCCGCCGGCCGACTGGGTTCCGGAAGCCGGCCCGGCCGTCACCAGCCGGATCACCTATCTCGAAATGGCCGAGCGCCCGGCGCCCCGCCGGGCGCCGCCGCCCCTCACCCCCCATGCCCTGATGCGGGTCGAGGAGCCGCCGCCGGCCTATTTCCGCTGGCTCTACCATTACGTCGGGCGCGACTGGATGTGGCTGGACCGCCGGCGCTGGGACGACGAACGCCTGGCCGCCCATCTCGCAGCCCCCGGCTACGGCCTCTATGTCCTGCATCTGGCCGGTGCACCGGCCGGCTTCTTCGAACTGGTGCCGCACGACGGCGGCACCCGGATCGACCTCGGCCTGTTCGGCATCGCCCCCAGTTACATCGGGCGCCGCCTCGGCCCCTTCCTGCTCGACCAGGCGATCCAGCTCGGCTGGGAACGCGGCCCGGCGCGCATGACGGTCGACACCTGCACCCTCGACCATCCGAAGGCGCTGGTGCTCTACCAGCGCTTCGGCTTCACGCCCTATGCGACGCGCGAACGTCTGGTGTGGCCCGCCGGCCCGACGCTCCGCAAGGCGTATTAGCTCAGGCGTCCGCCTGCTGCTCCAGGCGGCGGCGGAAGGGGTGCGCCGGGTAACTGCCCAGGATCTTCACATCGGTCGAGAAGAAGGCCAGTTCCTCGAAGGCGAGTTTCACCGCCCGGTCCTCGGGATGGCCTTCGATGTCGGCATAGAACTGGGTCGCCGTGAAGCTGCCGCCGATCTGATAGGACTCGAGCTTGGTCATGTTCACGCCGTTGGTGGCGAAACCGCCCATCGCCTTGTAGAGGGCGGCCGGCACGTTGCGCACCCGGAACACGAAGGTGGTGATGGTCGGCCCGCCCGGGGGCGGATCGTCCCGTTCGCGCGAGAGGATGATGAAGCGGGTCGTGTTGTGGGCAGCGTCCTCGACATTGGCGGCGACGATGTCGAGATCGTAGATCTTGGCCGCCAGGCTCGAGGCGATGGCGCCGATCGAACGGTCGTTCCACAGCGCCACGTCACGCGCCGCCCCCGCCGTATCGTCATGAACCACCGGGGTCAGATTGTGCTGGCGCAGCAGGTTGCGGCACTGGGCGAGTGCCATCTGGTGGCTGTGCACCGTCTTCAGCGTCTCGAAGCTGGCGCCGTGGGGAGCCAGGAGCTGGTGCCGGATGCGCAGGAAATATTCCCCGACGATATAGAGATTGGCGCCGGGCAGGAGCTGATGGATGTCGGCGACGCGGCCGGCCAGCGTATTCTCGATCGGAATCACGCCGAATTTCGCCGTGCCGTCCTGGATGGCGCCCAAGGCCTCGTCGAAGGTCGGGCAGGCCAACGGCACCGCCTCGGGGAAGAGTTCGGTCAAGGCCTGGTGGGAGAAAGCCGCCGGGGCGCCCTGATAGGCGACGATGCTGGTGCCGACGCGGGCGGGATCGTAAGTCATTCAGTCACGGCCTTCGATGATGGCGCAGGGGCGGCCCGAATCAGCGCGTGGTCGACGGCCGGACGGCACGTCGACGCCATGCGGGCACGAATGACGACGATCGTGGAAGGCATGTTCTGCGACCAGACATCAAAGCGACCCGACTGCAATTTCCGAACCACGGGCAATGGAAACCATTGGCGTCCGCCGGCCACTGCGGCAACATGACACGGCGAAGATCGCGCCACTTGCCGGCAGTTTCCGACGTGATAGCGCGACCTTATACGGGTTGCGCCTTTTGCTTGGAAGCGGCTAATCTCCGCGCGCTTGTCGGGGCATGGTCGCCCAGGACTCAAGGCACCCTGGACGTAGGGGACGAGGGCACATGGATTCCTTCGAGTTCAACAAAATCGCCGGTGCTGTGCTGGGCAGCGTGCTGGCACTTCTGGTGATTTCCAATGTCGGTGACGCCCTGGTGTCGCCCAAGCCGCTGGACAAGTCCGTCTATGTGGTCGAAGGCGTCGAGACCGAGGGCGGCGGTGCCGCCGCGACCGCGGCCGCGCCGGTCGTGGAAGCCGATCCGCCGATCGCGACCCTGCTCGCCACGGCCTCGGTCGAGAACGGCCAGAAGCAGTTCGCCAAATGCGCGGCGTGTCATACCGCCGGCAAGGGCGAACCGGCCAAGGTCGGCCCCAACCTCTATGGCATCGTGGGCAACAAGCACGCCCATATGGAAGGCTTCGCCTATTCCGACGCCATGAAGGCCCAGGCCGGCAATTGGGACTACGACAAGCTCTATGTCTTCCTGCGTAGCCCGAAGGATGCCGTCCCCGGCACCAAGATGGGCTTCGCCGGCCTGAAGAAGCCGCAGGAGCGCGCCGACCTGATCGCCTACCTGCGTTCGATGGCGGACAGCCCGGTTCCGCTGCCCTGATCGCCCGTTGCCGGGCAGGGATCGATGATCACCCGTCGCCTCCTGCTCGGCTCCATGGCCGCAGCGCCCCTTCTCGGGGTGCTGCGCCTTCGGCCCGCTGAGGCCGCCGGCGCTGCCCATGGCATCGCCATCTATGACGACCTGAAATATCCGGCGTCCTTCCCGCATTTCGACTATGTCCGGCCCGACGCCCCCAAAGGCGGCGAATTGCGCCTGGGCGTGCTCGGCTCCTTCGACTCGCTCAATCCCTTCATCGTGATGGGCGATGCCGCGGCCGGCGCCGGTTCGATCTATGACACGCTGACCGTCCAGGCCTCCGACGAACCCTTCTCCGAATACGGCTTGCTGGCCGAGACGATCACGGTCGGGCCCGAGCGCGGCTTCGTCGAATACAAGCTCCGCACGGAAGCGCGGTTCCACGACGGCAAGCCGGTCACCGCGGCCGACGTCGTCTTCAGCTTCGAGATGCTGAAGACCAAGGGCGACCCCTTCTATCGCAGCTATTACGCCAATGTGGCCAAGGTCGAAGCCTCGGGCGATCATGTCGTCCGCTTCACCTTCGACGGCACCGGCAACCGCGAACTGCCACTGATCATGGGCCAATTGCCCGTGCTGCCGCGCCACTTCTGGCAGGGCCGCGATTTCACCAAGGCGAGCCTCGACGTACCGCTGGGCAGCGGCCCCTATCGGATCGGCAAGGTCGATCCCGGCCGCACCCTGGTACTCGAACGGGTGGCGGACTATTGGGGTGCCAATCTCGCCGTGAACTTGGGGCGGGACAATTTCGACAGTCTCCGCTTCGACTATTTCCGCGACGAGACGGCCAATCTCGAAGCCTTCAAGGCGGGCGCCGTCGATGTCCGTCAGGAGCGCATCGCCCGCCTCTGGGCCACGGCCTACGACTTCCCGGCAGTCGCCGACGGCAAGGTGAAGAAGCTGGAACTGCCGGATCACACGCCGGCCGGAATGCAGGGTCTCGCCCTCAACATCCGCAAGCCCAAGTTCCAGGACCGCCGGATTCGCCAGGCCCTCGGCCTCGCCTTCGATTTCGAATGGTCGAACAAGGCGCTGTTCTACGGTGCCTATAAGCGGACCGAGAGCTATTTCTCCAATTCCGAAATGGCCGCGACCGGCGTTGCCGAAGGTGCCGAACTCGCCCTGCTGGAACCCTTCCGCGACCGCCTGCCGCCGGAAGTCTTCGGCCCCGCCTACAAGGCGCCGGTCAGCGACGGTTCGGGCCAGGACCGCAACCTGCTGCGCCAGGCGAAGCAGCTCCTGACCGAGGCCGGCTGCAAGGTCGTCGACGGCAAGCTGAACGGGCCGGACGGCCAGCCGCTGGCGATCGAATTCCTGCTCGACGACGTCACCTTCGACCGCGTCCTCGGCCCCTATATCAAGAACCTCCAGCTCCTCGGCATTCAGGCGGCGACGCGGATCGTCGATCCGCCGCAATATGTCGTGCGCGCCAATAATTTCGATTTCGATGCGGTGATCGCGGTCTTCCCCCAGTCGCTCTCGCCCGGCAACGAGCAGCGCGAATTCTGGAGCAGTGGCGCGGCGGACCTGCAGGGCAGCCGCAACCTGATCGGCCTGAAGGATCCGGTGATCGACGCCCTGGTCGACCGCATCATCGGGGCGGACAGCCGGCCCGGCCTGATCGCCGCCTGCCGGGCGCTCGACCGGGTGCTGACCTGGGGCTTCTACGTGGTGCCGCAGTGGCACGCCGGGGTCTATCGGATCGCCGCCTGGGACCGCTTCGGCCGCCCGGACAAGCAGCCGCAATATGCCAGCGGTTTCCCCGATACCTGGTGGTATGACGCCACCAAAGCGTCGGCGATCAAGGGATAGCGCTTCCAAGCGGGCTTGCGCTTGCTATCATCCCGGCGATGTCGCGCCTGACCGTCAGACTGGCCCTCGCCACCGCCCTCGCCTTCGCCGCGGCGGTTCCCCTTCATGCTGAACCGCAGGCCGGCTTCTCGCCCTTCGGCGACCTCAAATATCCGGCCGATTTCAAGCATTTCGACTATGTCGACCCGGCCGCGCCCAAGGGCGGGCAGATGGTGCTGGCCTCCCTCGGCACCTTCGATTCGCTCAATCCCTACATCGTGCGCGGCGTACCCGTGACGGGCATGGAACTGACCACGGATTCGCTCATGGCCGCGAGTGCCGACGAACCCGACTCCTACTACGGCCTGCTCGCCGCCACGATCGATGTCTCGCCCGACTTCTCGACCGCGATCTTCAAGCTCCGGCCCGAAGCGCGTTTCGCCGACGGCAGCCCGGTGACTGCCGCCGACATCGTCTTTTCCGCCGGCGTGCTGCGCAGCAAGGCCGATCCCTCGTGGCGCCAGCGCCTGTCCGACGTCGCCTCGATCGAGGCGCCCGATCCCGCGACCGTGGTAGTCCATTTTGCCGCGAGCGAGCGGCGCACGATGCCGATCGCCATCGCCACCATGCCAGTCTTTTCCGCCGCCTGGTGGCAGGGCCGCGACTTCGCCTCGCCCGGGCTCGACGCCCCGCTCGGCTCCGGCCCCTATGCCGTGGGCGAGATCCAGCCCGGGCGCAGCATCACCTTCACCCGCCGGCCCGACTATTGGGCGGCCGCACTCCCGGTGAACGCCGGGCGATACAATTTCGACAGGATCCGGGTCGACTACTACCGCGACCGCGACATCCAGTTCGAAGCCTTCAAGGCCGGCGCCTACGACTTCCGCGAGGAATTCACCTCGCGCCTCTGGGCCACCGGCTATGCCGGCCCGGCCTTCGACCGCGGCCTGATCCAGCGAACCACCCTGCCCGACGAACGGCCGACCGGCATCCAGGCTTTCTTCCTGAACCTGCGCAAGCCGCGCTTCGACGATGTCCGGGTGCGCCGGGCGATCGGCCTCGCCTTCGATTTCGAATGGTCGAACAAGGCGCTCTTCTTCGGCGCCTATCAGCGCATGGCCTCGATCTTCGAGAATTCGCCCCTCGCCGCCCACGACTGGCCCGGCCCCAACGAACTCTCGATCCTGGAGATGTACCGCGGCCGGATCCCAGACGCCGTGTTCGGCGGCCCCTATGTCCCGGCGTCGACCGATGGCTCGGGCGAAATCCGTGAGCGCTTGAAGGTCGCGCGCGACCTCCTCGCCCAGGCCGGCTGGACGGTGAAGGACGGCAAGCTGGTCAATGCCGCGGGCGAGGTCTTTGAGATCGAATTCCTGGTCGACGAGCCTGTCTTCGCCCGCATCATCCAGCCCTTCCAGCAGAACCTGGAACGGCTCGGCATCCTCACCCACTACCGTGAGCTGGACCCGACCGGCTATCAGCTCCGCCTGCAATCCCACGATTACGACGTGGTCGGTGCGCGCTTCGCCCTGCCCTCGACCCCGACCACCGAATTGCGCGACCTCTGGGGTTCCGCCTCGGCCGACGTGCCGGGCAGCGAGAATCTGGGCGGGATCAAGGATGCCGTGGTCGATGCCCTGATCGAGCGAGTGGTCGCCGCCGACAACCGCCCGGAATATACCAATGCGGCCCATGCCCTGGACCGCGTAGTGATGTGGAACGACTATTTCATCCCGCAATATTTCTCGGACGTGCGCAAAATCGCCTGGTGGGACCGTTTCGGCCGGCCCGCCACCGCACCGGTCTATGACATCGGCAATGTCGACACCTGGTGGTTCGATCCGGCGCGCAGCGCTGCGGTCGACGCCGGAAAGGCGCCGTGAGATGGGCATCTATCTGCTGCGCCGCCTGCTCCTGATCGTGCCGACCCTGTTCGGCATCATCCTGATCAATTTCCTGGTGATCCAGCTCGCCCCAGGCGGGCCGCTCGAACAGGTGATCGCCCGCTATACCTCGCCCGATACCGCCGATCAGGGCCGCCTCACCTCCGGCGGCGCCGAGACCCGGGGCGGCAGCGGCTCGGCGGCCGACGCGCGCTATCGCGGCGCCCGCGGCCTCGATCCCCAGTTCATCAAGGAACTGGAAGTCCAATTCGGCTACGACCAGCCGCTGACCACCCGCTTCTTCAAGATGGTGGGCAATTTCCTGCGCTTCGATCTCGGCACCAGCTTCTTCCAGTCGCGCCCCGTGCTCGACCTGATCCTGGAAAAACTGCCGGTCTCGATCTCTCTCGGGCTCTGGACCACGCTGCTGATCTACCTGATCTCGATCCCGCTCGGCATCGCCAAGGCGATCCGGGACGGCAGCCGTTTCGACGTCTGGACTTCGGGCGTCATCGTGGTCGGCTATGCCGTGCCGTCCTTCCTGGTCGCGGTTCTGCTGATCGTGCTCTTCGCCGGCGGCAGCTTCTGGCAGATCTTTCCCCTGCGCGGCCTGGTCTCTGACGATTTCGCCAGCTTGAGCCTCGGCGCCAAGCTGCTGGACTATGCCTGGCACATGACGCTGCCCGTGCTCTCCATGGTGATCGGCGGCTTCGCCACCTTGACGCTCTTGACCAAGAATTCCTTCCTGGACGAGATCGGCAAGCAATATGTCGTGACCGCAAGGGCCAAGGGATTGACCGAGCGGCGCATCCTCTATGGCCACGTCTTCCGCAACGCCATGCTGATCGTGATCGCGGGTTTTCCGGCCGCCTTCATTGGCATCCTGTTCACCTCGTCCCTGCTGACCGAGGTGATCTTCTCGCTCGACGGGCTCGGCCTGCTCGGCTTCCAGGCGGCCGAGAAGCGAGATTATCCGATCATCTTCGGCACGCTCTATCTCTTCTCGCTGATCGGGCTCATGACCAACATCGTCTCGGACGTGACCTATACGCTGGTCGATCCCCGGATCGATTTCGACCGGCGCGACAATTGACCATGGCGGGCCTGAAGCTCACCCCCCTGACCCGGCGCCGGCTAGCCCGTTTCCGCACCAACCGCCGGGGCTTCTGGTCGCTCTGGATCTTCCTCGGCCTGTTCGGCCTGAGCCTGTTCGCCGAATTCATCGCCAACGACCGGCCGCTCTATATCGCCATGGACGGGCACCATTATTTCCCGACCCTGGTGGATTATACCGAGACCGAGCTGGGCGGCGATTTCGACACGCCGGCCGACTATACCTCGAGCTTCCTGCACCAACTGTTCCAGGAAAAGGGTGCCACCGTGGTCTGGCCCCTGGTGCCCTTCTCCTGGGATACGGTGGTGCGCGACGCCGCCCCCTATCCGGCCCCGCCCTCGGCCCGCAACTGGCTCGGCACCGACAACGACGGCCACGACATCGTGGCGACCCTGCTCTATGGCTTTCGGATCTCGATCCTGTTCGGCCTGGCGCTCACGGTCTCGTCCAGCGTGATCGGCGTGCTCGCCGGCCTGTTGCAAGGCTATCTCGGCGGTCTCACCGACCTCGTGCTGCAGCGCTTCATCGAAATCTGGTCGGGCATGCCCGTGCTCTATCTCCTGATCATCCTGTCGGCCGTGATCGAGCCCAATTTCTTCTGGCTGCTCGGCATCATGCTGGTGTTTTCCTGGATGGAGCTGGTCGGCCTCGTGCGGGCGGAGGCGCTGCGGGCACGCAATTTCGACTATGTGCGGGCGGCGCGCGCGCTCGGCCTCACCGATGTGCGGATCATGCTGCGCCATGTCCTGCCCAATACGCTGGTCGCCACCGTGACCATGCTGCCCTTCGTGATGAACGGCTCGATCGCCACCTTGACGTCGCTCGACTATCTCCGCTTCGGCCTGCAGCAGTCGGCGCCCTCGCTCGGCAAGCTGCTGTCCCAGGCCAAGGATCTCGCCGTGCAGGCGCCCTGGATCCCGCTCTCCGCCTTCTTCACCGTGGCGATCCTGCTCAGCCTCCTGGTCTTCATCGGCGAAGCCACGCGCGACGCCTTCGACCCGAGGCGCGGACCGTGACCGCCCCGATCCTCTCCGTCCGCGACCTCTTCGTCCGCTTCCGGACCGAGGACGGCGCCAGGGACGTGGTGAAGGGCGTCTCCTTCGACGTGAGCCCGGGCGAGATCGTCGCCCTGGTCGGCGAATCCGGCTCGGGCAAGTCGGTCACCGCGCTCTCGGTCCTGCAACTGCTGGCGCGCGGCCAGGGCAGCAATCCCAAGGGTTCCATCCTGCTCGACGGCGTCGAGATGGTCGGCGCCTCCGACGCGACCCTGCGGGACGCGCGCGGTGCCAAGGCTGCGATGATCTTCCAGGAGCCGATGACGGCGCTCAATCCGCTGCACCGGATCGGGCGCCAGATCGACGAGGTCCTGGCGCTGCGCACCCCCCTCGACGCCGCCGGCAGGCGCGCCCGGATCCAGGGCCTGCTGCGCGAAGTGGGCCTCGAGGCATTGGCCGAGCGGCTGGACGCCTTCCCGCACGAACTCTCCGGCGGGCAGCGCCAGCGCGTGATGATCGCCATGGCGCTGGCGGGCGAGCCCAGGCTCCTGATCGCCGACGAGCCGACCACGGCGCTCGACGTCACGGTCGAGGCGAAGATCCTCGACCTCCTGAAAGACCTGGTGGCGCGGCGCGGCCTCGGCCTCCTGCTGATCACCCACAATCTCGCCATCGTGCGCCGCCACGCCGACCGCGTCCTGGTGATGACGGAAGGCGAACTGGTCGAGGACGGTCCGACCGAGACGATCTTCACCGCCCCTCGCCACCCCTATACGAAACACCTGATCGAGGCGGAGCCGCGCGGCAAGCCGGAACCGGTTGCCCCCGACGCGCCCATGGTTCTGGAGGCGGAAGGGATCAGCGTCGCCTTCACCCTGAAGCGGAATCTGTTCGGTGGTGCCCGCACGCAATTGATCGCGGTACAGGACGCCTCCCTTTCGGTCCGCCGGGGCGAAACGCTGGCGATCGTCGGCGAGTCCGGCTCGGGCAAGTCGACGCTCGGCTTCGCCCTGCTCCGCCTGCTCCGCTCGACGGGACGGATCGTGTTCCTCGGCCAGGATTTGCGGCGGCTTTCCGGGGCGGCGTTGCGGGCGCGGCGGCGCAGCTTCCAGATCGTGTTCCAGGACCCCTACGGCAGTCTCAGCCCGCGCATGACGATCGGCGAAGTGGTGGGCGAAGGTCTCGCCGCCCACGGCATGGTGAAGGACCGCGCGGAACGCCGGGCCCGGGTCCAATCGGCGCTGGTCGAGGTCGGCCTCGATCCCGACATGGTCGACCGCTTCCCCCATGAATTCTCCGGTGGCCAGCGCCAGCGGGTGGCGATCGCCCGGGCCCTCGCCCTCGATCCCGATCTCGTGGTGCTGGACGAGCCCACCTCGGCGCTCGACCGCTCGATCCAGGCCCAGATCGTCGACCTGCTGCGCGGCCTCCAGGCCAGGCGCGGCTTCGCCTATCTCTTCATCAGCCACGACCTCAAGGTCGTGCGCGCCATGAGCCATCGCATGGTTGTGATGCGCCAGGGCCGCATCGTCGAGCACGGCACCATCGAGGATGTCATCGCGGCGCCCAAGGAAGCCTATACCAAGGCCCTGATCGACGCCGCCCTGCTCCGCTGATCAGGGCAGCTTGAAGCGCCTGACCGCGATGGTCGCAGGCGCCCCCGGCGCGATGCCGCCTTCGGTGCGGACGCGGGCTTCCAGCGCCTCGCGGGGCTCGATCGTCACCGCCATCACCGCGGCCGTCGCATGCACCACCGTGCCGTCGCCGCGCGACAGTGCGACATGGCCGCGGTAACACAGGAGATCGCCACGCAAGACCGGCTGGCCCGGCGCCACCGGCTCGCCGAAGCTCGCCTGCATGTCGCTGTCGCGCGGGCATGGCAGGCCGGCCTGGGTCAGCGCCACCTGCACCAGGCCCGAACAATCGATCCCTTCCGCCGTGCGCCCGCCCCAGAGATAGGGCGTGCCGAGGAAGGCTTCCGCGGTGGCGACCGGATCGCGCGCCAGTGCCGTCGCCTCGGCCGCATGGCCGGCGAAGATGTAACGCCCACCGTCCAGTTCGAGCCAGCGCCCGTCCACTGTCGCACCGGTCACCGCGAGCGGGGCGCCCATGGTGACGCTCGTCACCGGCGGATGCTTCAGGTCCGGCACGGGATAGAGGTGGCTGCGCGGCACCGCGACGACATGGCTCGCCGCCGGCGCCGGCCCGCGCGCCAGGGCCGCCCGCGGGACATAGCCGACATAGCCGTCCGAGCGGAGCTGGCCCCAGACCCAGCCGTCCTTGCGGTCCTCATAGACCATGAAGTCCTCGCCCCGGATCACCTCGCTGTCGAGGGGACAGGCGGCGTCCGGCCGCGGGCGCAGGGGCGCATGGGCGGCGATCACGTGAAAAGCCTCCCCCACCACGTAACGTTCCGCCTTCACCTTGCCCTCGAGGAAGGCGGCGGCAAGGTCGGGCCGAGCCGGGGTCAGGCGCCGGTCGAACAGCGCGCTCATGACCCGAAGCGCTCCGCGATCAGGGCGAAGAGCGCGCGGATGGCGAAGGCTTCGGCGCCGATCGGCTTGCCCGGTCCCGGCTTCGGGGTCCAGGCGAAGAGGTCGAAATGGACCCAGCTCGACGTCTCGGTCACGAAGCGCTTGAGGAACAGCGCCGCGGTGATCGAGCCGGCGAAGCCGCCTTCGGCGACATTGTTGAGATCGGCCACCCGGGAATCGAGCCACTTGTCGTAATTGGCCCAGAGCGGCAGGCGCCACACCGGATCGCGCTGTTCGAAGCCGGCGTCCAGGATCGCCTCGGCCAATTCGTCGTCGGGCGTGAACATGGCCGGCAGGTCGGGGCCGAGGGCCACGCGCGCAGCACCCGTGAGGGTGGCGAAATCGATCAGCAGGTCGGGCTTTTCCTCGTCCGCCTCTGCCAGCGCGTCGGCCAGGATCAGGCGGCCTTCGGCATCGGTATCGCCGATCTCGACCGTCAGGCCCTTCCGCGATTCGAGCACGTCGCCCGGCCGCATGGCATTGCCGGAGACGGCATTCTCGACCGCCGGAATGATCACGCGAAGGCGCACGGGAAGGCCGGCGTCCATGATCATATGGGCGAGACCCAGGGCATGAGCGGCACCGCCCATGTCCTTCTTCATCAAGGCCATATAGTTGCCGGTCTTCAGGTTGAGGCCGCCCGTGTCGAAGCAGACCCCCTTGCCGACCAGGGTGACGCGCGGCATGTCCGCTTCGCCCCAATGGATGTCGATCAGGCGCGGCGCCCGTTCGGAGGCGCGGCCGACGGCATGGACCATGGGATAGCCGGCTTCCAGCAGATCCTCGCCCACGGTGACCTGGATGCGCGCGTCATGCAGGGTGGCGATACGCAACGCCGCCTCGGCCAGTTCTTCAGGCCCGAGGTCGGAAGCCGGCGTATTGACGAGGTCGCGGACGAAGCTCACCGCCTCCGCCGTGCGGCGCACGCCGTCGAGATCGGCGCCGACCGGCGGCACCAGCAGGGGCGCCGGTTTCCGCTCGTCGTCCTTGTAGCGGCGATAGGCATAGCGGCCCATGACCCAGCCCAGCGTCGCCGCCGTCGCCTCGGCCGGGCCGAGGGGGGTGGCGATCTCATAGGTGCCGGGCGGCAGCGCCGCCGACAGGGCGCCGAAGGCATAGGGCTCGTTCTCCTGCGCCCCGCCGATGGCGAAGAACACCAGGGCCAGGCCGCCGTCCGGCCCGGGCACCAGGAGATGGCTTCCCGGCTTGCCGTCGAAGCCGCTGGCCCGGGCGAAGCGCAGCGCCGAGGCCGGTACCTTGTCGATCAGCGAGTCGAGACTGCCCCGCGTGACGCAATGGATGGGGATCGCCGCGTCGCGGGTTGCGACAAGGGGCAGCGGCAAGGCGAGCGTTGCGGGAACAGCATCGGACATGGCAGGAATCCCTGCGGAAATTCGGGCGGACGACTCGGGCGCGATTGCGCAATGCCGAGCTTACCCCAGCCCGCGGAGCCTTGCCCATGGTCCAGGATAGCCGCCCCGTTCTCGTCATCGGCGACAAGAACTATTCCTCCTGGTCGATGCGTCCCTGGCTCGCCATGACCGCCGGCGGCATCGATTTCATCGAGGCCCATGTCAAGCTCCGCACCGAAGCGACCAAGGCCGACATTCTCCGCCATTCGCCGAGCGGCAAGGTGCCGGCCCTGAAGCTGGGCGACGTGGTGATCCCGGAATCGCTGGCGATCTGCGAATGGGCGGCGGAAGAATCGCGCACCGGGCCGCTGCTGCCGGTCGATTCGGTCGCCCGGGCGCTGTGCCGTGCCGCCGCCGCGGAGATGCATTCGGGTTTCGGGGCGCTCCGCAACGAATGCCCGATGGACATCCTGGCCCGCCGCTCCAATCACCCGATCTCGGACGCCTGCCGCAGCGACATTTCCCGGATCGAGGGCCTGTGGGTCGACTGCCGTGCCCGCTTCGGCCAGAACGGCCCCTATCTGTTCGGCCACTGGACCATCGCCGACGCCATGTATGCCCCGGTGGTCAGCCGCTTCATCACCTATGGCGTGCATCTGCTGGCCGAAGCGGCGGACTACGTCGCGACCGCCAGCCACCACCACGCTTATCAGGCGTGGGAAGCCGGCGCGCGGGCCGAACGCGGACTGTAACAGAGATCGGGCCGTTCACGACGACCGCGCGCCGCTCTCCATCGTCATGCCCGGGCTCGTCCCGGGCATCCACGTCGGGACCAAGCCACAGTCGTCGACGCAAGAGGCGGCCTGGCGCGATCAGATCGCCCCTTCGGGCAGGCTGATGCCCTGCTCGCGGTAGAAGCGGACGGCGCCGGGATGCAGCGGCGCGGCCAAGCCAGCGGTGGCCGTCTGCAAGGTGATTTCGGCTGCCTTGGGATGGCCTTCGGCCAGCACCGGGCGGTTCACCGGATCGAACAGGGCCTTGGTGATGTCGTAGACCAGGGCTTCGGCGAGTTCGGCGGCGCAGATCCATTGCGCGCCGACGGCCAGCGTCGGCGTCGCCCCGATGCCGGGATAGGCGCCCTCCGGGATCGTACCGGCGGTGAAATAGCGCCCGGCCTTCAGGAGCTTGTCGCGCACCGGCCCGTCGATCGGCAGCAGCGCGATGTCGCCGCTGCCGGCGATGTCCGCGACATTGGCGGCCGGCGCACCGCCCAGGAAGAAGAAGGCATCGATCTCACCCCTGTTCAGGGCATCCGCCGCCTGCGACGGGCCGAGGTCGAGGATGTCGAGCTTGGCCTTCTTCACGCCGTAAGCATCGAGGATCTCCAGGGCATCGCCCCGCGTGCCGGAGCCGGGCCGGTCGAGCGAAACCTTGCGCCCGGTCAGGCCGGGCACCGAGGTGATGCCGGCCTCCCGCCGCACCACGATATGCATGCTCTCGACATAGAGATTGGCGATCACCCGGAGGTTGGCCAGCGCCGGCTTGCCGGCGAAGAGCCCCTTGCCTTCCAACGCCCAGGCGACCACATCGGCTTGGGCCAGTGCCGTCTCGACCGCCCCCGACGACACGGCGGCGACATTGGCGACCGAGCCGTCGCTGGTCTCCGCCGTGGCGATCAGGCCGGTGACGCCACAGGGCGCCCCGGCGTCGCAAGGCGGCAGGCCGGGCGGATGGCTGAGCAGGCGGGCGATCGTATCGCCGACCGGAAAATAGGTGCCGGCCGCGCTGCCGGTCGCGATTCGGAGATAGCGGGCATCCTGCACCGGCGCCTGCGCGCGCGCCCTGCCCACCCCGAGGAGCAGGCAGCCGGCGCCGAGCAGCAGGCTCCGCCGGTCGAAAAGGGCCGGAAGGCGGAGGATGATGTCAGTACCGGATGTGTGCAGCGGGTCCATGGCAGGCCAGGACTAGAGTTTTTTAAAACATCTGCCCATGATGGCAGGCAGGCAAGTTGGGAACATCTCCCGCCCCTGCCACCGTGTCTCGTTTGCCGCAAGTGTTGCCGTCCCGCCACCATGAAGGCTCATCGTCTCGCCGGCCTCGCCCTCGTCGGCCTCGCCGCCCTTGCCGTTCTGACCCTGGGCCTGCGCGGCACCACCGTCGCGGGCGCGCCCGCCGTCGCCCCGCTGCCGGCCACCGGCCTCGAACTCCTGGCCCGGCCGGAGGCGACACCGGCCGCCATGGAACCAGCCGTCGACGTCGATTCCCGCGCCATGGACGAGACCTATCCGGTCTGGCTGTGGACCCCTTCGGCGAGCGGCGCCACTGTCGGCCAGATCGAGCAAAGTGCGCTTTCGGGCGGCGTGGTCACCCTCTCCGGCTGGGCGGGTGACGTCTCCCTCGGCCTCCGAATGGCCGAAGTGCTGGTGGTCGCCTGCGACCATGTGATCGCCAGCGTGGCGGTGGACGGACAGCGGGACGACATCGCGGCCCGCCACCCCAATCTGATCGACACCGGCTGGGAAGCGCGTATTGCGCTTGCCGACGTGCCGACCTGCACCGACCGTGCCCTGCACGCCTATGGCATCGCCCATTACAGCGACGCCGCCTTCCCCCTGACCGGCGAAGTGGCCGTGCCGGCAACCCGCCCGAGCACCACCCAGCGCCTGCACCGCGCGGACCGGCCGCTGCGCGACCCGGCCCCGGTCGCCGCCCCCGTCCGCACGGTCCAGGTGGGTGGCAGCGGCCTCGTGCTCCGGCGTTGCGGGGCACAGCGCTGCGACGTGGTCGGCCGCCTGCCCGCTGGCCGTCAGAGCCTGCTGGTGCTCGATGTCCAGGCCGGCTGGTTCCTGGTCGCCAAGGCCGGCAGCGCCGCCGGTTGGGCGCCCAGCAGCATCCTCGGCGTCACCAACTAGCCCGCGGCCAGTTCGACCAGGGCGATCGCCCGTTCCGGGCAGGCGACGACGCAGAGACCGCAGGCGAGGCAATCTTCCGCCTTGGGTGTGCGCACGGTCTTTCGTCCGTGGGCGCTCATCTTCAGGCGGGTGAAGAAGCCCATGGCGGCGAATTCCGCATCGGTCAGGCGGCCCAACTCGAAGACGTCGTGGGGGCAGACCGCGATGCAATCCGCCTTGCCCTCGCAGCGGCTGTGATCGACCACCGGCGCGTAAGTCCCGGCCGGCGCCCGGCACAGCTTGCCCGGGCGCTTCGGATGGGCGGCGGCGCGTTTCGCCTTGGCGAGATCGCGGGTGGTTCCGGCCATGACTTCTCCCTCAGGTGCCGAGGGTGACGGTCTCCGCGATCTCGATCCCGAAGCCGGACAGGCCGACATAGGCGAAACCCGTGCTCGACGCCGTGGCCGAAACCAGGTTGCGGATCGAGACGACGCCCAGATCCTTCAGGATCTGCGCGCCGAGGCCGATCTCGCGCCATTGCCTTGTCCGCTTGGCTTCGGACGAATCGTCGCCGGCCGCGACCGTCGGCGGCACACCGGCGGTCCCGTCCCGGAGATAGAGCAGCACGCCCTTGCCGGCCTCGCCCATATGGACGAGGGAACGGTGGATCAGCGGCGCGCCGCCGAAGACGTCGGCGATCACATTGGCCCTGTGCAGCCGGGCCGGCACCAGCCGCCCGTCACCCAGGTCGCCGAGCACGAAGGCGAAATGCTGCACGCTGTCGAAGGGCGTGACATAGGCATAGCCCACGAGCGGGCCGGCCTCGGTCTCGACCGGGAAGGTGCCGACCCGTTCGACCAGCTTCTCGCGCATCTGGCGATAGGCGATCAGGTCGGCGACCGAGATCCGCTTGAGGCCATGGCGCTCGGCGAAGGCCTGGATCTGCGCTCCCTTCATCACCGTGCCGTCGTCATTGGCGAGTTCGCAGATGACGCCGACCGGCGGCAGGCCGGCGAGCTTGCAGAGATCGACCGCCGCCTCGGTATGGCCGGAGCGCATGAGCACGCCGCCGTCCCTGGCGATCAGCGGGAAGACATGGCCGGGGCGGACGAAATCCGCCGGCCCCATGTTGTTGTTGGCCAGCGCCTGCACGGTATTCGAGCGCTGCTCGGCCGAAATGCCGGTGGTGAGTCCATGGCGGACGTCGACCGTCACCGTGAAATTGGTGCCGAGCGGCGCATCGTTGGACGGCACCATGGGATCGAGCCGGAGGCGCCGCGCCTCCGCCGGGGCGAGCGGCGCGCAGACGATGCCGCAGGTATGGCGGATGATGAAGGCCATCTTCTCGGGCGTACACAGCGCGGCGGCGCAGATCAGGTCGCCTTCGTTCTCGCGGTCGTCGTCGTCGGTCACGACGACGATCTCGCCCCGGGCCATGGCGGCCACGGCTTCTGTCACGGCATGGGACACGTCACTCTCCTTCGGCACGCCCAAGCCCATGAAGTCGTTGGGCGTCACGGCACCTTCCGTCACGCGCAGCAGCACTTCCGCGGTCTCCCGCGACAGCCAGGGCGTCTCGTTGTTGCAGAGCTGGGTGACGGCTGCCGGCGACACGCCGAGGCGGCGCGCCAGTTCGATGCGGGTCAAGCCCTCGCGGTTCAGCCATTCCACCAGCTTCATGCCGCCAGTATAGCCAAGGGGAATTTAAGTTGAACTAAAATCTTAGGCCATTTCAGTTCAACGAAATCAATCCCAGGGGCCACGCCAGGGCCGGAGCTGCTGGCGGAACGGCCGGATCAGGCCGACGCCGACCACGAAGCCGCCGACATGGGCGAGCCAGGCGACGCTCTCGGCCGAGGCGGCGCCGGAAATGCCGTCCACGACCTGGATCACGAACCAGGCGCCGATGGCGATGAAGGCCGGCACCGGCAGCGGGAAGAAGCCCACCAACAGGACGACGGGCTGGCGCGGATAGAGCATGAGATAGGCGCCGAGCACGCCGGAGATGGCACCGGAAGCACCGACCAGCGGCGCCTTCGACAGGGGATCGGCCAAGCCTTCGACGAGCGCCCCCATGGCCGCGCAGAAGAGATAGAAGCCGAGATAGCCGAGATGGCCCAGCGCATCCTCGACATTGTTGCCGAAGATCCAGAGGAACAGCATGTTGCCGCCCAGGTGCCAGAAAGACCCGTGCAGGAAGGCATAGGTCACCAGGGTGAAGACGCTGGGCACCGCGCCGATGTCGTAATCGGCCGGCAATCCTTCGAACAGAAAATAGGGCACGAAGCCGTAGCGCAGCGCATCGAGATCGGCATGGCCCGAGACCTGCTGCATCAGCCAGACCAGGAAGCAGGCGATCATCAGCGTGTAGTTGACGACGGGGGGGCGCCGGGTCGGCAGGCCGTCAGAGATCGGAAAGACCAAGGTCACCCTTTCGCAGCAACACGGCCTTCGACAGGAAGGCCGGCACCGTCGCCTCGACAGTAAGTCCGGCAGCCCCGAACAATCGCCCGAAATCCTCCGCGGCGTAACTGCTGAAATAGGGCTCGTGGAAGGCTTCGGGGAAGAAGGCCAGGAGCCCGTCGAAATCGGGCGTATCCCCGGTCTGCAGGGCGTCGACGACGATGGCGGCGCCGCGGGGCTTCAGCACCCGGGCGAATTCGGCCGCCACCTCTTCCCGGACCCGCGGCGGCAACTCGTGGAAGAGATAGACGCAGGTCAAGGCATCCAGGCTTTCGTCGGCGAAGGGCAGCGCCTCCGCCTTGGCCTGCACGAAACCGAGCCGGCCGCGCCCCTGGAGCCTGCGCCGCACGCGGCGCAGATAGGCGGGCGAAAGATCGAGCGCCGTGACATGGAGCTGCGGCCAGGTCGCCTTCATGTCGGCGATCAACCCGCCGGTGCCGCAGCCGATGTCGGCGACCCGAAGGCCGCGGAGGTCGCGGCCGGCGATCACCCGGCGCAGCAGCGGCAGGGCCTGGCGCCGCATCGCCGCCGCCGCCCCGCTGAACAGAACCTCGACCTGCTGGTCGTAGAGTGCCGCCGAACGGTCGGAGAGCCAGCCGTCGGTCTGGTAATGAAAATTCTGCAGGTAGTAGCGGGGATAGACGCGGTCGAGATCGGCCGTCCGCACTTCCGCATGGTCGTGCTCGCGGTGGCGCCGGGCGACTGCCGGCAGGTCGCGGAAGAAGCGCAGCGCATCGCGGAACGCCCGTCCCGGCCGGAGTGCCAGGTCGGCCGGCAGGGCATAGGTCCCCGCCTCGATCTGAGCGAGGTCGCGGGCGAAGAGTTCCTCGATCGACGTGAGCAGCCGGCGCCAGCCGACCCCGGTCCGGGTCCCGGCCAGCCGGCCGCGGTCCTTCCGCGTGAGCCGCTCGGCCGCCAGATATTGCCCGGCGAACCAGGCCACCCGTGCGGCCCGGGCGGCGCCATAGGCGAGTTCGAATCTGCGCGACCGTGCCATCCGTCCTCCGTCGGGAGAGCTTAAGGCCCCTCGCCCGCCGGTGGAACAGGCCATCCCGCCATCCTCAGCGTTCGAAGTGGCTGACCAGTTCGATGTGGGACGACCAGGCGAACTGGTCGACCGGCTGCACCGGCCCCAGACGGAAACCGGCATCGGCCAGGATGCGGGCGTCACGGGCGAAACTGGCCGGGTTGCAGGAGACCGCGACGATGCGGCGGACCGGGGATTCGGCCAGGGTGCGGGCCTGGGCCTCCGCCCCCTCGCGCGGGGGATCGATCACCACGACGTCGCCATCCGCGAATTCGACCGCTTCGACCGGCCGGCGGTAGAGGTCGCGCCGCTTGGCCTCGACCGGCTTGATGCCTTTGGCCAGGCGCCGCGCCCGCTCCAAGGCGTCGACTGCTGCCTGGTCGCCCTCGAAGGCCTGGACGGGCAGGATCCTGGCCAGGGGAAAGGTGAAGGTGCCGCAGCCGGCGAAGAGATCGACCGCCCGCTTGTGCCCCTCGCCCAGCCGCGCCAGCACCGCCTCGACCAGCGCCGCCTCGCCCGCCGCACTCGGTTGCAGGAAGCCGGCGGCCGGCGGCGAGACACTGACCCCGGCGAAGGCGAGGCTCGGCCCGCCCTTCTCCAGCACCATTTCCCCGGCGGCGGAGATCCGCGCGACGCCCTGGGCCTCGGCGAAATCGACCAGGGCTTCCCGGGTCGCGAGGTCGAGCTTCAGCTTGCCGTCGAGGGCGAGGTCGATGCCGCCCGGCAGCAGGGTGACCGTCGCCGCCTCGAAGGCGATCCGTTCGGCGAGCGCCCGCAGCGGCGCCACCAGCCGGTTCAACCCGGGCAGGATGGCCGGGCAGGAATCGACATCGACCAGGCGATGGGCGCGGCGCTCGTGGAAGCCGAAGAAGATCCGCCGGCCGACGCGCAGCACGGCGAAACGCACACGCCGCCGCTCCCCCGCCGGGAGCGACAGGGTGGGCAGCACCTCGGCATCGCCGAAGCCGCGATGGGCCAGCGCCGCCCGGATGCCGTTCCGCTTGAATTCGGCCACCGCCGCCGGCGCCAGATGCTGCAACTGGCAGCCGCCGCAACGCCCGAACACCGGGCAAGCGGGTTCCACCCGGTCGGGCGAGGCTTCGAGCACGGCTTCCAGCCTGGCCGCCTTGCCCTCGAGCGCGATCCGCACCTTTTCCCCGGCCAGGGCGAAGGGGACGTGGAAGATGCCGCGCGGCGTTTCCACCGTGCCGTCGCCCTGAGCGCCCAGGCGGCTGACCACGGCTTCCAGGGTCTCAGGCATCGCGCGCTGCTCCGATCAGGAATTCGACATTGCCCTCCGGCCCCTTGATCGGGCTCTCGGTCACACCGAGGACGCGCCAGAAGGGCAGGCCGGCGACCCAGGCTGCGATCCGGTCGCAGACTTCCTGGTGCAACTCGGGCTCGCGCACCACGCCGCCCTTGCCGACCCTGCCCTTGCCGACCTCGAACTGCGGCTTGATCAGGGCGATCAGGCGGGCGCCGGGCCGGGTCAGGGCGAGTGCGGCGGGCAATACGACTTCGAGGCCGATGAAACTGGCGTCGCAGACCACGAGGTCGACGGGCTCGGGGATCATGGTGGCGTCGAGATGGCGGGCGTTGGTCCGTTCCATCACGGTGACACGGGGATCGTTCCGCAGTTTCCAGGCGAGCTGGCCGTGGCCGACGTCGACGGCATAGACCCGGGCGGCGCCCCGGGTGAGCAGCACGTCGGTGAAGCCGCCGGTCGAGGCGCCGACGTCGATCGCGGTCAGGCCGGCGGGATCGACGGCGAATTGGTCGAGGCCCTTGACCAGCTTGAGCCCGCCGCGCGAGACCCAGGGGTGCGGCTCGCCCTTCACTTCGAGGGCGATGTCTTCGGCCACCTTGTCGCCCGCCTTGTCCAGCCGGCGGGTGCCGGTGAAGACATTGCCGGCCATGATGATGGCCTGCGCCCGCGTCCGGCTCTCCGCCAGGCCGCGGTCGACGAGTAACTGGTCGAGGCGGATCTTGCTCATGCCCGCTTATAGCGCAAACAGCGCCCGGTAAGAGGGCACATGTTCGCGCCGGGCGAAACGCCGGACCAGCAGCGCCGCGAAAGTACCGATCGCCGCGACGAAGCCCCACCAGATGCCCTGCCCGCCGAGGCCGAGCGGAAAGGCCAGCGCCCAGGACGCGGTCATGCCGATCACCCAATAACAGCCGATCGCATAGATCATCGGCACCCGGGCGTCCTGCAACCCGCGCAGCAGGTTGACCGCCACCACCTGGGCCGCGTCCACGACCTGGAACAGCCCGGCCAGGACCAGGAAATCACAGGCGAAGGCGAGCACTTCCATCGCCTCCGGCCCGCGCTGGTCGGGCAGGAACAGGCCGGCTATGGCGCTCCGCCAGATCACCATGACCACCGCCATCGCCCCCATGAAGCCGCAGCCGAGCACCAGCGCCGTCCAGCCGGTACGCCTGACCGCGACGGCATCGCGGGCCCCGGCGGCGACTCCGATCCGGATGCTCGCCGCCTGGCCGAGGCCGAGCGCCACCATGAAGGTCGTCGAAGCGATCTGAATGGCGATCTGGTGCCCGGCCAGCGCCAGCGGGCTGATCAGCCCCATCATCTGCGCAGCGGCCGAAAACAGCATCACTTCGAAGGTGATGGTCAGGCCGATCGGCGTACCGAGGCGGAAGATGTGGCCGAGGCGCGGCCAATCCGCCCGCCAGAAGCGGCCGAACAGATGGAAGCGGCGGAACTGCCGATCGCGCGCCAGGAAGACGCCGAGGATTACAAGGGCGAGCAGGCCCGACAGGCTCGACCCGATGCCGGCCCCGACCGCACCGAGGGCCGGCAAGCCCAGGTGCCCGAAGATCAGGACATAGATGAACAGGCCGTTGACCGGGACCTGGAGCAGCGCGATCACCAGCGCCGCCCGCGGCCGGTCGAAAGTGGCCATGAAATTGCGCAACACGACGAACCAGGCGCTGGTCAGCAAGGTGGGCGAGACCGCCCGCACGTAGTCCTGGGTCGCGTCCGCCAGCGCCGGCTCGTGCCCGATCAGGCGGAGCAGCGCGCCCACCTGCCAGCAGGCCGCGATCACCGGCACGCAGACGATCCCGGTCGCCCACAGCACCTGGCGGAAGCTCCGCCGCACATCGCGCAAGTAGCGCACCCGGGCACCCAGGGCATGGGCCATTAGCGGAGTCGCCCCCTGGGCGAGGCCGATCAGGAACATCAGGGGCAGCATGACGATGGAAAAGCCGAGCGCCGCCGCCGCCAGCACTTCGGGCGACACACGGCCCAGCATGATCGTATCGGTGGTCAGCATGGCGACGCCGGCCCATTGCCCGAGCGCCAAAGGCAGCCCCACGGCCGCGATCGCCCGCGCCTCGCGCAGGAAACTGCGCAAGCCGGAGGTCGGGATATTCGCGGCGATACCGATGGTCATGACGGCCCTGGAATGCTGGGCCGGACAATATGCCGACCAGCAGGCCGCTTGGAAAGTGCGCCGGCTGCAGGGCAGCCGCGCCGGGATCAGGCGGTCGTGGCGGCCGGGACTTCGTAGGTCCAGACGCGGAAGGATTTCAGGACATGCGGCCCGAAGGAATTGATCAGAGGGACATCGGCCGCGTCCCGCCCGCGGGCGACCACGATGCGGCCGATCCGCGGCTTGTTGTTGCGCGGGTCGAAGGTGAACCAGCGGCCGTCGAGGAAGACTTCGATCCAGGCGCTGAAATCCATCGGATCGACCACCGGCACGCCGATGTCGCCCAGGTGACCGTTGACGTAACGCGCCGGGATGTTCAGGCAGCGGCACAGGGCGACGGCGAGATGGGCATAGTCGCGGCAGACGCCGATCCGCTCGCGGAAGGCCTCGTAGGCGGTCCGCGTCGCCCGCGCCTTCATGTAGTCGAAGCTGATGTGGCCGTGGACGAAATCGCAGATCGCCTGCACCCGCGCCCAGCCCGGCGGTATGGCACCGAACAGGTCCCAGGCGGTCTGGCTCAGGAGGTCGGTCTCGCAGTAGCGGCTGCCCAGCAGATAGACCAGGCATTCGTCCGGCAGTTCGGCGGGTGGGACCTCGCGCGCCATCGGCACCTTCACGTCCGGCTGGCCGCTGTCCTCGATCGTGGCGTCGCCCCACATCATCAGGTCGCCCGCCGGCGCCACCAAGCGACGGCAGCGGTTGCCGTAGAGATCCATATAGGTCGAGGTCGGCACGTTCGGGTTGGTGAAGAAACTCTCGGCCGAGCGCATGTCGAAGGCACGGTCGGGATGGACCGCCAGCAGGCAGACCATCGCTGTCGGCTGTGGGCAGCTCAGGGTGATCTCGTAGCCATACCGAATGAACATCGACCGTCACCCCTTCCGAAAAGACCCTGCGTGCCTATCCGAAACGGTACATTGCACAACAACAGGCTCGCATGTTGCACCGCGGCCGTCGAGCCTAATGCA
>Ga0265297_10001739_pt1 | contig 48631 bp, 74 predicted proteins | sample Munlanlwell13791_FD_192502 | JGI IMG/M metagenome (GOLD analysis project Ga0265297, IMG submission 192502) | Leachate microbial communities from a municipal landfill in Southern Ontario, Canada - Leachate well 137-91 | ecosystem: Engineered > Solid waste > Landfill > Unclassified | place...
GTGAATTTCAGGGGGGGGGGAGTCCCTAGAGGGGATATAACTATAAAACCCATAGGGTGGCCCCCCAAGACCCGGGGGTATGTTTTCTGCCAGGTCCTTATCTGCCAGCCACACTGCTACTCACTCACACCCACTTTAACTCACTCCCTTGCCATACATGATCATCCCTATGGATAACAGGCACATAGGGATAAGGGTTAGTTTACACTCTATCTATTATCAGAACCTAGGATGTCTGTAACTATCTGATATTACTACTTGACTAAACTACCCCATAAAACAGGGTGTAACACGCTTAGCATTATTGACTCTGCTATGCCTTGACCTCGCATTATTGAGCATACCCGAGTTATCATAGAATTATGGAGGTGTTTAGGTCAATCGAGCTAATAATGCCCCACCATACCCCTAAATGCACAGGATAAGAGGTGTATAAGTTTTATATACACCATCCACCTATGAGGCGTTGATGTAATTCCTTGCAATTATGCAATGCAGGGATGCAATTCAATGACATTGCATTTTGCAAGGTAAGTAAGCGACACATGGAAACTAATTTCACATTGTGTAGCGTGTTTGATACATGTTGGGTACGTTTTTTAAATCCCCTTAAAAGTCTGAGTTATGTTGAGCTATGGTAGTTGTTGTAATGGCCTTGCCCTATTGTCAGCCGGAGCTAGCCGGTCTTTGCTAGTTCCACTTCGGGGGATGATTTGCCCCGGCCTGGTAGTTATGAGTTCCCAGGTCTTAAAACACTGTGTGCGGTTGCCGGTCGTGTTAGGCTATTTTGGTCTGCGTGACCTGCTCGGATCTGCACGAAGCGCCGGGATAAGCGCAGGGCTTAGTTGGTCAACAACTGGTAAAAATGAGACTTTGCGAAAACGGGGTAAATTTGGGGGTCTGTTACCCCGGACTGTTAGCTGGTTATCCATGCTGAGGCGGTAGTAGTATGCCTCGGCTTTGTCCTTGATATGCTTGGCGTTCTTGGCTTGCATAGGGCAATAAAAAAGCCAGGTGGATGATGCCACCTAGCTTGATTAGGACATAGTTGTCTAGCTGGCTAATCCTAGCATAATTTAGGGGTTTTACAAGCAAAAACTCATGGGTCTGTATATTTTTTTTGATGGTATCTGTGACCTCGCCGGGTTGGATGGTGGCTTTTGTGGTATTTGTGGTACTTTTTGCCCATGTTTGTATAATTTGTACCACGATATAACTGATTGAAACTATTGAGTAACACCCATTTTCCTGAAAATTGCTGTATAAAAAGTATCAAAAATGGTTAGAGACCGCCGGTTGCAATTTGCTTATACGTTGATATTGCTATGTTTTTTAAATCATGGTTTGTGGCACAGTGATTGCTTATATATAAGAGTAAGAACGCAGCAACAAGGTCTTTGAAAACTGAATAGGGGCGCTGAGGGGACAGTGAGCGGGGACGGGCAGGATGGTCCATGATACCACTGAGACGGGCTCACAAGGGGGAGGGCGCAATCTGAGGTTACTCTCAGATACGAGGGCAAGCAGAAAGAGGGCGGCCCACCAAATAAGTCCTTAAGTCGATAAATCAAGCCTACACGGATTGTGCGGCGGGCATGGTGGACCGAACCGCTTGCCCCGGTATGTGAGAGCAACTAAATCAAACGAAAGGGAGGAAATGAAAATGAAAACGAAAACGATTAGGTACGATGAGAACCATAGAATTAACGGCGATACTCTAGAACGATTTACTCGGATAGCGGTTGGAGAGGTTGACTACGAAAACGATAAACAATTAACCGACGACAAATGGGACTATTTGCCCACTAAAATAAAAATTGGGGCTGAACTCACGCTAGTGTCCAGTAAGGACGTCTCCCCAAATAATCTGCGGTACGGCGAAAATAGCCCGTCCTATTGGCTACACGACGGGCCTATTGCTGGCAATCTCGCCCCAAATATAACGCGGTATCACGGATGGAGAGGCACCACAAGCAACATCAGCGTACACGCTCACGGTGTACACAGGGTACTCAAAATGAGAACACTCAAAAATACGCAAATCGCTGTAACGGTCGGCCCCGACCTACATCCCGATTGGGACTAGATGATTGGAGGACTAAATGATCACCGTCAACCAAGCCGCCGCCGCGCTGGGGCTGCACCGCAACCGGGTACTGCAATTTGTCTACAGTGGCAGGTTGCAGGCCCGTAAAATCGGGAGAGATTACCTGATTGAAGACGATGAGCTTGAGAGATTTCAAAACATTAACCGGCCCCAGGGGAGGCCGATAGGAAAAGGGAGGGATGAGAAATGTTAGCTTACACACAAGGACCGTGGAAATACCGACAACCGCCTAAAGAATCAGACGATTACACTCCTATCAAGTATTGGATTGATGGCCGGGATGGCGTGCCAGTGGCAGACGTTAAAGATAACGATAGGCCAGAAGCGAACGCCAGGCTTATCGCAACAGCGCCGGAACTCCTGTACGTAGCAAAACGGGCCTTAGATTTGCTAAGGGAAGCCGAGCTTGGAACAGGGGAAACAGGATTAGCAACCAAAATGGCAGAGGTTATTGCCAAAGCTGAAGGGAGGGAATAACAATGAAGGAACTACTTGAAGTTGGCACAAGGGTTTTTAATGGTGGAGACATGGCAAATGTTGAACACTTTGGGACAATAACAGCCATTATCCGGAATGCTCGTTTTGGTGATCAATACGAAATCACCCCTGACCCTGGATCAGAAAGAACAAATCCTTATTGCATTCCACCTGTAATGTTTTCTGAAGAGTACAAAGGGCATGGTGGGACTCGGTTTGTAACAGAAGCAGCCTACAAGGAATACAGGGAAAAGCAGATTGCGGACTTCAAGGCACGCTACGCCAAGGCCACCTAACCCCCCACCTTTCTCCAAAGGGATCTTGCTCGCCTGAGTGAGATCCCTTTTCGTGTCTCGCGCCATAAAAAGTACCCTCTCCGGAGGTCTGAGCACAACCAGCGTGTCATGTGACCATTGGCAATGAACCATTGCAAGCGCTCGGGGTGGTCGAACAGCCGGGCAACCTCGCACTTCTTCAACACTCTACGCTCTGCGGCCCGGTTGTCGATGATTCCCCCGCGCTCCCAATTCAGGCTGGGTGGCTCCCGGTCAGTCAGTACCCACACGTCCAGGAGGTCTGAGAACTCATGGTCTCTTAGTGGACAATCGAAATAACACTTCATTTTGGGGTTTGAGGAACAGTGGTGTACCATTAGCCTTGCCCTCCCACAAGCTCCAGGAAGCGTTTATATGACTTGACGGTATGGATGGTATGCCCCAAGGCCATAAATTGCAGCCTGAGCCGTTTCTGTTCGTCTGAGAGCCTTCCATGAGCAGCTTTAAGCTCAATTCTGAGGGTTTCCCCATTTGGCATGATGATTTCCAGGTCCGGCCAGCCAGCAGGGAGCAGGTGTTTGGCGTGCTTGGATTGCCGGAATGACAAGCACGGACGGCCCCACTCACGGCACCATGCCTCGATCTTACGTTGGAGGACCGACTCTTTCCCCTCGTCTGGCGTGTCATCATCCCAATCATGGACCGGCTTATGAAACTTGGTGATGTACTCCTGCAACTGCTCTTTACTCCACCTCATACGTCAGCCTCGGTAACTACCCATGAGCATACCGGCCATTGTGCTGGTAGGTGGGTAGTTCAAAGCATTCCATCCCTTCGATATGACTGATTTTTCTGTGACAATCTGTGTGGTAATAGCGGTTGAACGTCCTCCCCAGGGGCTTATGACACAAATTACACAGCTTCGGGTTATACTCTGGCCTCAAATCATCTGGCTTTCGCCGTGAGCCACCATTTCTCCTCATGTACTCCCGGGCCTGCCGATGGCCTTCCTTCTCTGCCGCAACCCGGCACGCTGGTTTGTCACACCACCGGCGATAACCATGAGGGAGGGGGGAACCACATTCATCACATATCCTTTTTTTGTCAGTCAATGGTGTATGCCTCCGAATTGGCTATATTTTTCCTGCTGTTTTGACAACCAATTAACAATAAACCTCTTCCAATTCTTCTTGTGTGCCTTTTGTGGGTTTGCATCTAACCAAACAGGCATTTTCTTAGTTAGGATGTCCACCACATCACAATCGGGATAGGCTTCTTCCCATAGCTTGACCTTATCCACTGTGATTCCTTCCCATTTCATTGAATCGAAATTGAATTGGATATTAGATGGCATAACTACTCCATATACTGCTTATAAAATACTGATTCTAATGGTTTAATTATATCCCCATTATCTGTTGCAATAAGCACATGAGTAGGAGGTTTCATCCTGATATCGGACACATAATCCACGAATACCCCTTGAGCTATTACTTCCTCCTTTTCGTTAACCACAAAACAATAAGCCTTTCCCATGTTACCTCCGTTACCATTTGTTACCCTTGTTACCTTTACCGAAATCCTTGTATTTATCTTCCGTCTCTGGTATCCAACCTTGTTCTTGAATCAAATTGATACCTTGCACTATCTTGAACTTTGTAATAAAGCCGTTTGGGTTTATTTCCCCGAATGCCTTCGCCTTAGTAACTCTCATCACAGCACCAGGAAAGTCAGGGTCTATCATTACCGCCAAAGCTGCTTTACTCTTGCTTTGTTCTCCTCCAAATGGGTCTGGATTGTTTCTGTTCTTTTGAACAGCAGCAAAGGCAACTCCCTTTTTCATCTTTTGTTGTATGGCAGAGAGCGTATTAGCTATGGTCCATGTATCCTGTTTAGCCTCTACCCAATCTATGAAATTGAAATCATCCGGTTTCAGGCAATCTACGTTTTGGCCCCAACCTTCTACCACCTCAAAGTCCCAATCTGTTTCATCTTTAAATTTCTCTATTCTCCCTCTCACTGTTTCTTTGCTCATCTCAGACGAAAAGTAGAAGCATTTACGCTTGTGCATGTTTCGTCTGATCAGTTCAAATATGACTGCGCTTTTGCCTGAATTAGTCACTCCACCAATGAGAATCAGATTCCCAGCAGCTATCTTGCAATACTCTTCAAGACCAAATGGCAAGGCAACATCTATCCACTCCCCTTTTTGCACATTTTTTATATTTACGCTCTCCGATGTTGCATCTATAACTCTGTAAGTACCTGGAAATGTTAATTTTTCTATCTTTTCATCTTTTACTAATCTATGCAAAGCCATTAGGATTGCTTTGTTAGACTTGTTTGTTACTCCTGTTACCCAATGTTCCACATCTGTTACTCGGAAGTTACCTTTTGTTACCGAAATGAACTCTCTAACTTCTTCAGAAATGCTCTTTTCGGAGACTTTTGACCGCTGCAAAGCCGACTTAATTTTGATCTGGATGTCTTTTTGCGGGTATGGAGGATTACAACGATCTCCAATAAAAACAAGAAGTTGCTCTATTTCGTCTTCAGGCATACCGCCCTTAACTAAGCAGTTGGCAATATGAAAAAGAGTTTCATCTCTTGTGCCTTCGTTTAGGTTGATCGCTCTTGGCGGTAACGCCCCCTTATATATAGAAATAGAATTATTACTTATGCTATTAAAAGAAAGAGAATGCTTTATTAAGGTCAAAACCTCTTTTGGAACAGAGTGGAGTGTGGTATCAGAAATCTTCGCTCTCTCGTACCACTGATATTTGCCGTTGCCATTCTCAGAGGGAGGAGCGATCACGTACCCACCATCGTTTTTGATATCGAGAGCTTTCAGCACCCCATTTTTTGTGGGAAGCTCGGGATTGTATTCGAAGTACCTATGCTCACCCTTGCGGGGTGAAAAAGCGGTTGGAGTGAAAACCTTTGGGAAGTCTTTTTCGTATTGTACTCGCTCCTCAGGAGAAAGCTTGTACCAATCAAAATCCATTACCGTGATACCGCTCACCTTGCCGGTGATTATGCCAATATTAGCTTTAGGCCATTTTGCCCACCACTTCCTTATCTGTTGCTCACTGGGAAGTTCCTTTTCCCATTCGGTCCATTCCACTTCTGGTTTTTTACTTCCGTCCGTCTTGATAGGTATTACGGAAAAGTTTTTCTGAGTCCGATACCAGAGCGCACTCTTTAGCATCATAAGATTTTCTCAGTTAGAATCTTGCAGACAAAGCCTTTTCTACGGCTTCAATTATGCAACCTGAATCGCAATTATCGAACTGCCAACGGTCTTGATCGTTAAAGGTGATGGGGTGTTCATCCCTACATCTGGTTCCTTCCTTACAGAATCCGAAACAACAGGGAAGGACAAACATTCGATCTTCACCTGCGGACGAACTCCATAAAGGGATTGAGCATATAAACTTTTCGCCAAATTCCCATGATTCCTGACGACAATTTTCGCCAATGTATACCTTGTAGACGGCGCAGGAGGGGCTTCCTTCACAGAGCCAAATCCGTTCACCGTAAGTGTCAGCAAACATTTTTGCCTTAAAGAAGTCTCCCCCCTCTGGTTTCACTTCCGCATGTAGGCCCCCGTCGAAAGTAGGCAGGTAGAAGTCTGGCAGATACCATTGTCCATTGCTCAGTTCATACCCTTCATACTCGTATTCAAACTTGATCCCGAGGGCTTCAAAGAAAACGGCCCAGCGAGCTTCAAGCCGGGATCGGTACAGTCTGCCATTGTATTTGGTTTCAATGGGTATTAAGGAGGGCATCATTCTTTTTTCTCAATTTTTTGGTCAATTATCTGAGTTAGGAAACGACCCGGCTTTTGACCATTCCGAAGCAGCACCACATAACGGTAAGTGATGCCCAATTCTCGGGCAACTTGTGCCCAAGAACCGCATCTTGTTTTGATTTGTTCCAATTTCTTTGCTGTATTCATGAGTACCTATTTTAGTATAATCTAAGGCAAAGTCAAGAAAATTATTCACTATGAATTTTCTTCTTGACAAAGACTTTTGACTTTGAAATAATGGGCTATCTTCATCGAGGGAAAACCATGATCAACCTTTACGAGAACCGGGACGGGAATTTAACGAGAGTAGCCAGTGTGTCATTTTCGGAAGTCCTGGAAATGGGAGTGCGGTGTTTCTTCCAGGTCCAGGAGATCCTAGACCGGCAAATAGTCTACGCGGAGGAGGATGATAATGGCACGCAACCTCAATAACTGGCTGTCATTCATGATAGGCTTTGCGGCAGTCACGCTGTCGGCCCCGTGGTGGTTTAGATGATGCTGACCATCCTGATAATCATTGGAGCCTTGGTTTTAAGCATCCTTCTTGGCCTGATTACCGGGCAAATCATCCGGACGGGTCAGGGAGAGGATGAAAGGAGCGGGGAATGACTCAAATCAACCATAGATTTAGCGGCAAAATAATTTGCGAGGGTGATGGGACAATAAGAAAACTCGCAGAGAAAAACAAAACGGACCTGAGAGGCGCGTACCTGGGAGGCGCGTACCTGAGAGGCGCGTACCTGGGAGGCGCGGACCTGAGACACGCGGACCTGAGAGGCGCGTACCTGGGAGGCGCGGACCTGGGAGGCGCGGACCTGAGACACGCGGACCTGGGAGGCGCGTACCTGGGAGGCGCGTACCTGAGAGACGCGGACCTGGGAGGCGCGGACCTGAGACACGCGGACCTGAGAGGCGCGGAAATCAAATTTTGGCAATTCCCATCTATCCGTTTATTATCCTCAATGAATCTCGGGACTCTCTCTGATGCTCTCACCACCGAGCTTTTCCGCCGCGACATGGCCGCACACCCAAAGCCTGAATTATTTAAGAAGTGGGCAAAAGGTGACGAGTGTCCTTACGTAAATGAGGAGCGTTTTTGGTATTTCGATCTCCGTAAAGAATGCTGGAAATCGGGGAAACCAAAAATGTCGGACGTGGAATTGATATTTGCGATTTGCAAAGAAAAGAAGTGGAGCATTAACGGTTATAAGTGATTCTGTCGTCCTTACTGCGACTCAGGTATGCGTGCTTGAGTGCCGATACAGGGGAGCGGTTGATAAGGGGCGAATAAGCAGTACCCGCCCTCACTACTGAGGGAGCCGAAGTGGCGGGGTAACACAATGCCTCTGTTGAGATACACAGGAACTTGCAGCGGTCCTGCAAGGCCAATGGCATGGACGTAGTAACCCGAAGTCGGCCTACGGGCCTGGGGAACGGGAGCCGGTAATCTAAGTTCGTCCTCGGGGCTGGACCCGAAACAGGAGACAGGAGCCGGTGATTTCGGGGATCTTAATGAAAGGAGGTTAACAAATGAAATGTTTAGATGATTGCCACAACTACGTAATGGACACTTTTATGTCAGTAGCGCCACAGCCTATACTCACATTCTACAGGATGGCCCTTGATGGAACAAAGACTGACGGCGTTACAAATGAAGAAGTATTGAAAGTCCTGATTCACAGGATTCAATTTCTAAATGACAAATGGCAAGACGGCAAATTCCGATGCAGAGAGAACTCTCTTGCTATCACGAAACTTGAAGAAGCTTTGATGTGGCTCAATAAACGAACCGGAGACCGCATGGTTCGTGGCGTTGAAGGGACACACGAGAAGTAACTTCGGGAATCATCGTGGACCTCCATCCGCGATCGGCAAGAACGCGTATCCAGTCAACCAACCAGATCAACGGTCACGTGACCACAGCCAGAATTCATATACGAGAAAACTGGGAGCGCCGGGGTTGACCGTCATGGTCGGAGAACCTCCCCGGCGCAAGGAGGAGGAGAATAAATGGACGACACATGGATTCAAAACCTTACAGAGGGCGACGAGGTCTTTGTTTCCAGAGGTTCGTATGGACTGAATTTCGACCGTAGAAAGGTGGAAAAGGTCACTAAAACTCAGGTTATCGTTGCCGGGCAACGGATCAATAAGAAGTGGAATAGCGTAGTCTGCGGAAGGACCTGGAACACAACCCATTTAGTTCAGATAACGCCGGAATCAGAATCAAAGTACAGGAAAGGGCTCTTGAAGCGTAAGGCGATTGACCTCAAATCAAGAATGATGGTGCCTGATACTGAAGAGTCATTACTACGATTCATCCATTTTGCCAAGCAATTTGTACCAGTTAAGAAAGAGGAATAATGAAACCCACCTGGACCTTATTGCCGGACATTGACGTGCCACCCAACCCGCCTAGGGATCTGGCATGGGAGCAGGAGAGTAACCTGATGAAAATTATAGGCAGCGAGCTTTACGACTCGCTGGGGGAGAGGGATAGGGATGAGAGAAATTAAGTTCAGAGGCTGGCATGTTGCTAAAAAACGAATGTTCTCCGCAGAGGAAATGGCAACAGATCAACTTACTTTATTAACTACTGGTTCTTTTATCAATGTCAGTGGATCACATACGTCAATGAGTAAAATATTCGATCGGAATAAATTCATCCCGTTGCAATACATCGGCCTCAAGGACAAAAATGGCAAGGAGATATATGAGGGGGACTTGGTAAATATCAGGAACTGGGGTAGAACGGATGAAGTGCTTCACAAGGCTACAATAGTTTGGGATCAACAAACGGCGTCCTGGCAATTCGATCCATGGTTTGATGTGGATGAATATGATCGGTGGAGAAAAATTGAAGTCATTGGCAACATCTACGAGCCTAGACCCTGACGAAAAAGGAGGAACCAATGGGAGAAGTTAGAGACTTATGGACCTGGAAGCCAGTAACTTGTGAGATGCTTGAGTACCTGAAAAACATGGAGCCTGACCATCGTATTGGCAGGTCCGCGGCTATCGAATACCTGGACCGATGCTGTCCAGAGCCGATGCCTATACGCATACCCGCCGCTGTCCCGGTCGCGGCGATCATCCTCATGGCGCTTGGTGCGCTTGGGATCATAAGCATGGTGGTGAGATGACCACCGGAATCAACTATCTTGACGAGACGTGGAACCCCATCACCGGCTGTAGCGGAAAGGGTTGTAAGGCTCACTGTTGGGCGCGGGAGATGGTGAGGCGATTTCCTGATATTCATGGGACTGAGAACGAATGGGACTGGCTTGATCCTTGCCCTATCCCTTTTGGAAAGGTCCAATTCCACCCCGACCGCCTCGATAAGCCCCTGCACTGGCGGAAGCCCCGGCACGTGGGAGTTGCGTTCATGGGGGATTTGTTCGATTTAAATGTACCAGGACAATGGATAAAGCAGGTCTATGGTATTATTGCTAGGGCCTATTGGCATAAGTTCTTTTTGCTCACAAAGCAACCTCAAAATATCCCCCGCGACATTGATTACTCAGCATATACGCCTAATGCGTGGCATGGCGTCTCCATCACCGACCAGGAGGACGCTGACCGGATGATACCCGAACTGCTCAAGGTGCCGGGAAAGCGGTGGGTAAGCATCGAACCGATGTTAGGGCCGGTGGACCTTGAAGGGTTGCTTTCATGGGCATGCCCCCAATGCAATTCTTTGAATAATCAAATTATATGGCCGTGCCCATATTGCAAAGGGGATCGTTACAAGCAAATTGATTGGATTGTCCTTGGCTGCGAATCCGGCCCTAAGCGCCGCCCATGCCCTCATGAGTGGATGATAGACATAGTGAGGCAATGCAAAGCCGCAGGGGTGCTGGTATGGGTGAAGCAGGTCGAAGTCAACGGCAAGGTGAGCCATCGGATCGAGGAGTGGCCAGAAGAACTGAGGAGGAGAGGGACCGATAAATGAAACTAAAAGTATCCGTGATAATTGATGACCCTGTGTGTACTTGCGGAGCGAAATTGCATCCCATTTATGGACCAAACGAAGACAAGATGACTTTCCGGCCTTGCCCTAGCTGCATGGCCGAGGAGTTCCGGGAGGGGCTGAGAAGGGGAAGGGAAGTTAGGGAGGATCACCGGAAACATGGATAAGCTCAATCCCTGCCATAACCGGCCACAACAGCCCAGGGTGAATATCGAAGTTTGCCGGTATCATGTAGAGACAAAGGATAAGGTTTGCATGAAGAAGCTCAATGGCATTTTGGTTTGTCATGTTGCCCGTCAACTCATGGAGGGAAAAGGAAATGAAAAAGGACACGCAGTTAATTCCATATAATCTTGAAGCCGCTACAGTGGAAGCTCTAAAAGCAAAATATTTAGACGTTACTATTCAGCCAGACGATAAAGCGGCATACGCAATGGTTATGTCCGGCCTCAGAGAGTGCCGTGAAATCCGCCTTGCTGTAGACGCTTGGCACAAGGAAAAAAAGGAATGGATAGTAAAAGCAGGAAAACACTATGATGCAGAAAGACGCCGTATCCATGCCCTTATTGCTCCCATCGAAGATTATCTTTCGGCAGTCCGCAAAGTTGAGGATGATAGGAAAGAGGCTATCAAAATAGAGGCGGACAGGAAAGAGAGGGAAAGGGTTGAAAAACTCCACATCAAGATCGAATTTATCCGGTCATTTCTGATTGATGCACAGACAAAAAATACAGAACAGATACAAGCCATCATAGATGAGCTTACGGAAAAGACGGTTACTGAAGAGGAATTCCAAGAGTTTGCACCAGAGGCCATGAAGATCCACGCCGACACCCTTAATGCGCTCAATCAATCCCTTATCGCCCGCCGGACATGGGAACAGGAACAGATTGCAGCTAAGATTGAGGCCGAACGCCTTGCGAAGATCCGGGCCGAACAGGAAGCCCAAAGAAAATTACTAGAGGATGCAGAAAGGAAGGTAAAGGAAGCGCAGGCCAAGATTGAAGCCGACAAAAAAGCCCTTGAGGATGCCAAGAAAGCCGAAAAAGAACGGCAAGACCGGGCTGAATTTGAACGTAGAGCGCAAGAAGAGGCTAAGGCTAAGGCAGAGGTCGAAGCTAAGGCGAAAGTCGAACGTGAGGCAAAGGAGAAGGTAGAGAGGGAGGAAAAGGAACGAATTGAGCGTGAACGGCAAGAGGCTTTAAGGCCGGACAAAGAGAAGATCATCAATTTCATTACCGCTCTCATGAAAATCCCTGTTCCCGATGTCGGGACAGAATCGGCCAAGCAGTTGGTTGATACCGCAACAACGGCCCTGAAGAAATGGGCCAGTAAACTCATGAAACAGGCGGAAGCGCTGTAATGAACCAATATCGCCACACAAATTCAACAAAAGGGGGTGATTCCTATTCCACATCCACGTGGGGGTTATAAACTGAAGGACGGCTCTAAAGTTCCAGGGGTTACGACCATTATTGGCCGGTTCAAGGACAGTGGCGGTCTGCTATATTGGGCCTGTGAGCAAGGTAAAGCCATTGAACGTGGCGAAATCTCAAGCCTTTATGATAAACGCGACGAAGCCGCCGATGCGGGAACTTTAGCGCATGCCTTTGTTGAAGCCTACATAAACCAAGAAACTCCGCCTCAAATTCCCGATAATGACATAGGAACAAAGGCTAAACAGGGATTTCAAAATTATCTGGCGTGGCAGAAAAATAACCGTATCCAGATAATCAAACAGGAAATGGAACTGATAAGTGAAAAGTATCGTTTTGGTGGGTGCCCCGATGCTATGGGGCTTGACGTTGATGGTCGGCTTTGTATTTTAGACTGGAAGACATCTAATGGTGTCTATCAGGATTATATGATTCAAATTGCCGCTTATGAACAATTATGGAAAGAAAACTATCCCGATAAGCCTATAACAGGTGGGTATCATCTTTTGAGATTCAGCAAGGAACATGCAGACTTTACACACCATTTTTGGAGTGAGTTAGATGATGCTTGGGAACAGTTCAAACTGTTCCGTCAGGCATACGAGTTGGATAAGAAACTTAAAAGGAGGGTTGGATAATGGAAGCACAAGCAAGATATGAGGTTATGCAGTCGCCAAAATTGGATTTAGCAGACGTGAAAAAGTACATCGCGCCTGGAGCGAACGACAAAGAACTTTTCCTTTTCATGAACATTGCAAGGTCATACGGACTCAACCCGTTCAAAAGGGAAGTTCATTTCATCAAGTATGGTCAGAATCCAGCTTCTGTTGTTGTAGGATATGAAATATACTTGAAGCGTGCTGAATCAAGCGGCCAACTTGATGGATGGAGCGTTACTATATTGGACCAAGGCACACCAAAAGAGCGAGCGCAAATCACAATACATCGCAAGGACAGAAAAAACCCGTTCATTTGGGAAGTGTCACGGAAGGAATTTGATAAAGGACAAAGCACCTGGAAACTCATGCCGGAATTCATGCTTAAAAAGGTCGCCATAGCTCAGGGTTTCCGCCTATGCTTTCCTGAGCAGCTTGGAGGGATGCCATACATACCAGAAGAGATAAATGGCAAAGGATCTGAAGAGTTGCCGATCCATCCAGTAGAGCAAGAGGCTGTTATTCCGCCTAATCAAACCAAAGAGAAAAACCTCTTTGAACAGATTATGTCGGCTCGGTCCACGTTTTGCTCGTTAATAATGAGCAATAAAGACAAAATGCTCGACTTCTTACCGGATGAACTGTTGGCAGTCAAGGCACGGTGGCAGAAGGCAAGTGCTCAAGGTGTTGGTGGAGTGACGAAAGGCGCACCGTGGCCGTTAGAGGATAAACCCGAGAACCAACCGCCGCCACCTCCCCAGGTCGTTGACTTCGGAGAAGAGGATAAGCCGGTTGATGACACAGCCGGGTTTGTTGGTCGAGCAGAGACGTATCTAGCAGAGCTATCCGCTGAGGGCAAAGAAGGCGTGCTGAAGCTGTACGGTATCAGAACCGATGATCACGCCGAGATCCGGGAAGCATTGCGGAACATGGCCCCCGGCTACCGGGAAGCGTTTTTGCAGAGGGCGAGCAAACAACTGGACCTCCAGAACGCGAAGGAGAAGTGATGATACTCCCCTGCACCTGGACTGAAGACGACGATGGATCATGGGATACCTCTTGCGGGAACAAGTTTATCGTTAACACCGGAACACCGCTAGAAAACGGTATGCAGTTCTGTTGTTTCTGCGGAAGGCTTATCAATGAAGTCTATTTTGAAGAGGTCACAGACAATGAAGCTCAATCGGCATCGTAAGGACGTTCGTCTACTCCGTGACTCGTGGGCTAGTCATGGGGGAAGCTCGGTATTTGTGGATATTGCACGGCGGTACCAGAGGCTAATCCTCTGCTTTGAGCAGCAGTTTAACCGGAGTGGCAATATTACCGAGGCGGACGTGGATGAATACGGCGGTCCTTGGCTACGGAAAGTGTTGGAGGATGCAAAGAAATGAAAATATTGACTAAGTATGAACGAACCCCCAAAAGAGCTAAATGCAGCACTGCCGTGAAAGGAACTACCAATGAACACATTTGAGACTTTCGATAACGGTCACGGCTGGCGTATCGCCTTTGATTTCCAGGGAGAGCGGCGGGTATTGACTCTCCCTGAAACAGCGGCGCTTATCGCACTACTGACACGGGCACTTGATGAGGCCATTACAAAAGGCGTGCAAGGAGAGAGGGGATGAATATAATCTGTAAGCTGTTTGGGCATAGCTTTAAGCCGGTTGTAGTCAAACAAGAGAAGACAATAGTGGATGAGAAAACACAAGGCATTAAATGGTCGTCTATTGTTATCTGCCCCCGGTGCGGTGAAGAAGTGCATCTGGAAGCGGTGGAGGTGAAGGAGGATGAGTGATCTTTGCGAAATACTATTGCAACAGCGGCAACCTACTCGATCCCTGTTACTACGCAGGAGACAAGCCATGCCCGGTGCATGGGGAAAGGAGGACTGACATGGGAGATAAATGTCTAACGTGTGAGGTGTATTCCAAATACTGTTGCAGGTGTGCAGTCCACGGCGAGGGGGAGAAGATGGCTAACGTTCCCGAAGGGTGCATAGTCAACCCGGTCCTGTCCAGAGTGTGCGAGCGAGGGACGAAGAGTTGCGGTGTCTATCATCAGCCCTCCCCCACCCCTACGCGGGAAGAGTGGGTAGCATGGACAGATCACATGCCCGAATGGCATCAAATTACATGGGATAGATGGTGCCATGAATTCAAAGAGTGGCTCCTTCTCATGCCCATCGTGCCGAAGGAGTAAGCCATGAACAAGAAACTAGACGAACTTGTCAACGCTCATTGGGAATATGTGGATGGTGTAATTATGGCAGAGTTGAAAGAGTTTTCCATAACTCCTACTGAAATTACCACGCATTTGGACCTCATCGGCTACCACTACCGGACTGCATTCGTGCATGGGTACAAGCATGGGATGGAGAGTAAGGATGTCTCGTCAAGCTGAATGGCAAAAAAGAAGGGTATCTGAGGGTCTATGCCGCCAGTGCGGGAAACCAGCTTTTCCTTATAACTACTGCCAGCCATGCAGGGATAAACATAACGCTTGGGCGAAACGATATTATTGGAGGAAGAAATATGAATCTCAAAGAAGTCCCATACAAAATGATACGAGTGAAAGCGAAGGATTGGTCACTAACAGAAGGTCAATATCGAACTGACGGCAAATGGCTGCCGATTGAAGGATATATCTCCGGTTGGCTTATTAGCGAGACAGAAGAGGCGGTTGCAATATCAAGTCAGCTTTTCCATAGGAAAGGAGACGAGGAACATTGGGAATCAAGATGGACTGTGACTATTCCGAAAGAAACAGTAGTAGAGTTAGAAATCCTTTGATAACGTCCGGCCCCGCAGTTCATAGGCTAGAGAATGGGGATGGAGGTTGAGCCATTCCTGCTTCTGGTAGGCTGCAAGGGCCAGACGCTAGCATTACTTGTTAGCTTTAGTCATCTCGTATAGGCCAGTGGCAGTTGCCCCAACCATGAACCCTTGCACAAGATAACTCACGATGATCTTAAACGAGCACTGAGCCGCTGGTAACGTGGTAAGCATAACCACGACTGCCAGAGCGAGGCCCAGCCCCACGGCTATCCAAGGCTTTGCCCGGTTGCCCACATCCCATGTCCCATAGAGCATCCTAAGCAGGATGGACAGGATAACTGATACCCCTATTGAGCCTATCTGTAATTCTTGCATCTTACAGCCCCTCCGTGTTCTTCTCGTGCGGGAAAGCAATGCTCGCCGCGCTGTCAATGATACTTCCTACTGGCTCCTTGATCCGGTCCCACGTCTCAGCCGCGCCCCCCGTAAACACCGCCTCGGCCCCCTGGACAAGCGCCCCTGTCACGTCAATGACGAGAGCCTTTTTCTCTGCACCTGAATCCGGCTTGTCCGCATAGGCTTTTTCGGCCAGACTCATGAGTTGCAGGATCACCGGCAACAGTTTAATGAGTAATGCAATGATGTTCATGATGTTATCTCCTTTCCTCGTTATAATATCCCTCCATAGCCGCCATCACGCCGGCCAGTGCGAACGGACTCAAAGTCTGTAAAAGGGTTTGGTATTTACATTGCATGTTAGTACAGACAAAATCCAAGTAGGCATTTGTGTCGTTTTCAGAGGGAGGAGCAAATTTGAAGATGAACTCCTTGATGGTTAGCCCTCTTCCCTGGTCTAGCTTGATTTGCCGGTGAGCCGCACGCCATCCGGCCTCTGGAGTCGGGAACACCGCAAAGCCATCAATGTCCTTGCCCGATGATTCCCGTTGTCTAGCGTACCGCAAATTGACCGGATTGTTATTTTTTTGGCATTTCGTTCTCATAACCTCTCTGCCACCTCCTCGTCAGTGTAGCCGATATGATCCTTGAGTTTCTTGACAGCCTGTCGCATTTCCTTGGCTCGCATTAAAGCCTTGCCCGCATTACCCACTTCAATGTGCAGGATGAGCTTACACAGGCTTTCGTCAAACATGCACAGCAAATTAGGCAGATCGTATTTAGCCGCCATTATGTTGCCCCATGAATCTAGCGATCTCCGTAAAACGGTCAGTTACCCAATTCCGGTTGTTTATTATCTCGGTCTCTATCCGTGACATCCCGCTAACTATCGCCGCTTTACACTCATCCCGCATTTTGTCACACCGCATATTGCCTACTTGATGTTCCAGTCTGTGCTCAGTCACTGCAACCCGCCTTTCCAGATCCTCATATTTTGCCTTGAGCACTCCCCATGCGACACCCGCCGTTAGCCCAGCCCCGAATGCGCCAGAGGCAAATGGCGCAACATACTGTATCCAATCAGTCATTAGGTATCTCCTTCGCCGCCACAATAGCTCCGATGATTTTACCATTTGCCACCTTGTAGAACGATTCGATCTTTATGGCGAGTTCATGCCCATGTTTGTCCACCACCGTATAATTAGCCGTACTTTCGACAAGATCCCCTTGGTCCATTTGGGAAAGCCGGTCAATGAAGTGTTTTAAGCTAGCAGGACTGAGCACCTTTGAGACCGGCTGTCCTATTAGTTCATCCTCAGTGTAGCCAAGGCCCTGGCAGAGGATTGGAGACACGTTAATGAAGGTCTGCTGCTCAAAGTCTATTTCGTATATGCCGATCACTAGAACAACTCCGCATCCATGTACGCCTGAGTGATAGTGTCTCCGGCGTTAGCACATTCGCCAGTCAGTTTCAGCGTGACAGCCGCCGTAGTGTCCTCCGTTGCTGCTTCATATCCCTGAGTAAGTGTAGTTCCATCCATGCAGGTCCACGATACTTTCTGGCTGTTGGTTGCTTTATTTCCGACTATGATTGCCTGTACTCTCCAATCGTTTGTATTATTCGCCGCTGCATGGACGGTCCAGCTTGTACTCCCCCAATGGAGCTTTATTGTCTTGTTCCCGTTCGCTCCCGCCTTAATCCCATAAGCCGTTAGCCGTATGCCGCCATATTTGCCGAGGGTATCAGCCGGTATGGCAACCGAAAACAGGTCATCCTCTCCAGTTCCTGAAGTCGCTACGTTCGTATAGGATTTCAATGGATGAAACGTAGGTGGGGAGTTATCCCTGTAAAACCCGACAGGAGCGAAGGAGTAGTTCGACAGAATCGCACCTGATGCCCTACAGCCTTGAACGATAGGACCAACAGAAGTCGTATCAACCTTCAGTCCATAAGATGCCGTCGCAGCTCCCTGGTCGTCTATCAGATTGCATGAGGATATGTGAGGATAATTGCATGAGGCAATATCCATACCTATCTGATCGCCTGACCCTGTAGTGCCCTGGCCGCTATTCAGGGCCTCACAGGTTGCAATGATTGGCCTCTCGCAATACTGAAGATAAAACCCCATTGTGTAGGATAGATTCACCTTGCAATTCGTGATCCGTACCCCTGGCAAATAGCTTGCCGCTTGCCCTGCCAATGCAATGCCGTAACCAACATCGGTAGTGTCGATGTAAATATTGTCAAGAATGAAGTCCTTTTCACTCCCTCCCGAGATCCTGTTTATGGCAACCCCGTAGTCCACTTTACGGGCCGAACAGTCCTTGAACGTCACATTAGCTGACTCCTGAGCCTTGAAAGCTTTTCCATCACAGTCATAAACATGGCAGTTCTCAACAACCGCATCCTGTGTTTCTCTCCGAGTATCTCCTGCCCCCCATGCTAGAGTCGAATAGGGATAAGTACCCGTACTACTACTTGCACCATAAGGGGCATCCCCGCGTAGTCTGAAAATATGGGTTACAGTGACAGACCCGGCGTCCTTTATATTCTTCGCGCTGCAATTCGTGATCCTCTGGCCTATCCCGCCCTTCGCCTGAAACCCATACACAAAAGCGGCGTCTCGGATATGGCAGTTATCGACCAAGGCATTGTCACTCATCCAAGTGAGAAAGCCTATTTTACCGTCTGACGTGTTCGCACCATAATTCCATATATTCCTGAAGTAGCAGTTTTGTGTGACGGAAAGCTGAAAAGAAGTATTCGACAATCCACGTTTTTCAATATTTTCAGCCCCGCAGTCTATGGCAAAGTAGAAATAGACGCCTCCCTTCACGTTGTTGGTATCGTTCGCGTCTCCTATCTTGAAGTTACGGACAAAGCAGTTCCGTACCGCGCTAGTCCAGTCTCCGTCAGTACCGGAATCTCCGTTGAAATAGACAAACAATGTAGCACTTGACGCGCTTTTTACCGTGGCTCCCTGCCCGTCTATCGTTATGTTACTCTTGGCAATGGTCCAGAGTGAATCAACAGCGTATTTCGCGCCAGGTACAAATAGGATGGTTCCCCCGGTAGTCGGCAGGGAATCAGCCGCCGCGTCACAAGCGGCATACATATCTGTTGTGCCCTGAGTAGTGTTGAACTGCCACCAATCGACATAGACAGCGCCAGGGTTGGCAAATGCCACCGTTCCTGTACCTGTAAGGGAGAAAATTTGCTGAGTAGGAGCTGCAATGATGTTGTCAGGGAAAGGGAAAGTAACCTTGCATCCAGTAGCAATCGAAAGATACGCTCCTGAAGCAAAGATCCATCTGACAGTCGTATAAGTAGACCAATCATAATCGGTATCAATAACCCATTCGCCAGCCTCAACGTAAATATCTTTGCATGTGTTATTGACCGTCTGGCCTACAGCCGCTGTAAGTGTAGCTCCTGTTTTATCATGGCTACCATAATACAATGCATTGACGGCCCCCTGAGCGGTCTTCCAAATATCAGGAAAGCTAGTCATGGTCATTGTGCTTCCTGTACTTGTCAGACGGCTAAATGTATCGTAAGGACTATCAGTGTCGGAAACGTCACAATCCTCTTTCCCTATTAGTTGTTTTGTCAGACTTCCCATATTATCACCTAAAGAACCCGGCTACTCGCATAGCCGCCAGAAGTTCGTTGATTTTAGTTTCAAGCGCGGTCAAGGCCGTGACCACTTCGGCCTGAGTTGCAAGAACCGCATTAACCTTCGTTTTCAGAACATCATGGGTAAGATCCCCAGCCGCAACCGTCTCGGTTATATCAGCAGAAACTGTAGGCGTGGTTATCGCTGAATCAGTTGGGTCAGTAGCCGCTGTCTCGCATTTAGCGACTGCAATCTTGCCGGTTCCTCCCCAAATGTCAGGGAACTTCGTTATCGCTACAGTCCCACCAGCCGATGCCGTTCTGTCAAACGTCTCAGCCGCATTTGTATTCGTCTGTATGGACAAGTCTTCCTTGCCCATATAACCTTTTGTAAGTGAACCCATTAGCGTCTCCTAATCAATAGCCACTATTCCAGGCAGTTTCGATGCCTGATTATAGAGAGTGTTCACAATCGTTTGCATTGCCGGCGAATCAGGCTCTAGCTTGCTTGCAGACATAGCAAGGCGTTTACCTATCACTGTAGTCGTCAATATTTTAGAAAGTCCGGTTAGCCCTACCATTCCGCCCGCCGCTGCCATCCCGGATGGTGTACCGCTCATGGCGTACCCTCCGAAGCCTGCCCCTATCATAGGAAGTCCCCACCTGTTCCCTGTAGGCGGATTCTCTGCAAATTGACCAGCTCTCTTTACTACTTGCATTATGTTAGCAAGGCCGGTCATTTCTTCTATCTCTGTTGGAGTCCATTTCACGTTTTTTTTGTAGGTTGGATCATTGGCTAGATTTTTAAGCTCAGTCGAAAACTTCTTAGGACTAAACATCTCCCCTGCTTTAGTCGTTCCCATCGATTTATCATAAGCCTGTCTGAGCACGTCAAACTTTACGCTGTGTTTTACAAAGGCCTCGTTTGCTGCTCTGAATTCCTTACCTACCTGTGTTCCTGCAAACATGGTATCCATGTCATTTGAAACAGCCGAATAAAGTTGTTTAAAAACCCCCCTTGCTGTATCCGTCCTTGCATCATTTATCTCTTTGCCTAGGCCCTTCCTAAGAGTCCAAAGTTCGTTGAAGTCTGTTGACATAGGCTGAGTTCTTGTTATTGGAGCACCTTGAGCGGTCACAAGCCCGGTATTGATCGTTTGATCTTGCGTGTCTGAAGCGATATTCGTCAATATACGTTTTACGTGGTTATCCTGTATTGAATTGAAAATGTCCGGGTATTGACTCAATATATCATTTGTGGTTTGTTTTACTGCTTGAGGTTCTACAGAAGGCAGCTTGCTTCCTCCTTTCTTAACAGCCTCATACATCTTGTCGAGCATGACATCATTGGCCTCTTTCATAGCAGCCGTTGTGTCAAGCGAAGGATCAACCGTATATTTGGCAAAGAACGTCTTTGCTGCCTGTTCCGCTTCGGCCTGTTGTTTAATCCTGAAACTTTTGATTCCTAAATATGGTATCCCCTCAAGCCATGTTTCGCTTTTCTTGATGATCGGATTATCCGTAGCTTCACCTAGGGTTGTTCTGATTCCGAATCGTTCCCCTAGTTGCTCGATGGTGTTCTTGGCTTTCGGTGCAATAGTATTTATGGTTTTTCCAATCACTGATATTGCACCAGATCCGGCCCCGCCAGCGGCTCCACCTGCAAACGCATTGAGAACTGCGCTTTCATCTTCAGCCGTTGGTTGGATAGCTCCCGTAGCTCCACCAGCCATCATTGACGTAGCCAAACGCTTAAATAGACCACCTGTGACCCCTCCGGGCATAGGCGCAAGCACGGCGGTCTGTCCAATGATGTCCCCCACCATTCCAGGAGTTGTATCCATAAGTGGCTTGTCTATGGCTTTTGTTTGCGTGATGTAATCCTGATATTCCTTCACCTTCTCGGGTGGAATCATATTTGCCCAGCCAGCGAGTTCCATACCTCTCTGCATTGCACCTTCACCTATATGGGTAAACCCACCGCCAATACCTGCCATGAGCTTCCCATACATACTTTCAGGAACAGCCGATTGAGGTTGAACCATGCTAGGTTTTGCAGTGGCTATAGGCTCTGCTTCATCCCATTCACTACTCAGATCACTTTGTATAGGCTCGGCACTATCCCACTCGTCTTGTAAAGTTGACATTACTCTTCTCCTATAGTGCCATCTGAATATTTAACGAGGATCTTCCCTGATTTGCTACGCCTACGCTCGATGACTGTCTTTGTTTGGAAAGGCGCTTCACTTTCTTGTGGAATTGTAGACTGTCCTTTTTGTTGAACATCTCTAAAGTCTGCGTCAAATGCCGCCTGTTTCTCTACCCTAAGTTCCTGCAACATATTCTTTATGTTTGCAAGATTCTCCTTTAGTTGAGGTACACTTTGATCTTGCATTAAACTTCCTTGAACTGCCGCAAGGAGTTTATTTTCAAGATCTGATACTTGTCCCAATGCTCCACCTGTTGGTGAATTTTCTCTCATGCTCTGTAGCTTATCAAAAGCGATATTCGCTGATATAGATTCAAGGTTTCTCTGTAAATCTTTGGCTGTCGTTGCTGGTATAACAGAAATATATGAACCCCATCCCGCCGTAAACGGTCCGACTTGTTGCATGGCTTTATCTATGATGCTTTCCGTTTTATTCCATTGTCTGTTAAGATCTTGAAACGCTTTCTTTGCTTTTGGATACTTGAACACCTTTTCAGACGCCAATACTGCGGCCTTTTTTTCTCCCGCTAATTCAGGCGAGGCCGATGGAGCCATAAGAGGCTTTCCGCTTGGTCCTGTCGCAAGTTCATGTTTCTGAGTAGCAGGATTCCATGTCAATATCCCTTCAGTGGTCGTTATTGGAGGATGATACGATGATCCACCGGGAGCCGGTCCGCCGCCCCCTCCCCCACTCCCAGCCTTTGCAGCTATGACCGCAAGAGCTTTATTGAGGTCTCCAGACTGTTTAAACTGCGCTAGGTCCATTGCCATTCTATACTTGTCTTCAGGAGTTCCACCCCTCTCTAGTGCCCCCATTCCTGTTACAATCTGTCCTGCTAAAGGAGACTGTGCCCTCATAAGGGGATCAAGCAACCTTGAAAGTTGGCTGAATTCCAATTGTGGAGTCCTGTTGCCTAATCCTGGCTGGTCCGGGTCAATCGGCTTAGGCGCAGTCATGCCCTGTATCATTTGAGAAGCTTCATCCATTGCTGACCGCTTGTAATCAGACTCGCCCTGCTCTCTCTGTGCCTCTATCATTTTGGCTTGATAAGCCTGTTGGAGAAGCCTCTGTTTCAGCCGTTCATCCTGTACCCCAGCCGCTTTCAAGGCGAGGTTGGCCCCTGCTATAAACTCATTGGTGCCCATGTTGCGCCTCCGTTATGCCATGCCTAAAGAGCCTGTACTCTGTCCGTTGTTTTTAAGTAGATTATTCATCATGTAATAGCCCATAGCCGTATCTAAGCCGCTCAACCCACTGGATACCGCCCCGGATACCGGCTGTTGAAACACATTGGATTGATAAGCCGAAGAAGGAGCGCCGAACATGGGAGTATTGGCAAACTTGGTAAGCTCAGTCTGTTGGTTCCCGAGGGCCTTAAGGTAACTGCTTTCAATGTCACCAGCACCTTTAGCCATGATTCCAGAACCACTTCCGAAACCCCTGGAAGCCATTTGATTGGCAAGACTTTGGTAGGCCCCTAACCTACTCTGGGCTAACGCCCCCCTGTTCTGAGTTGCAGAAGCCTCCACTGCCGCTTCGTTCGGTTTTGACATATCCTCCCATGCTTTCCTGTTAGCCTCAGCCGTTTGTCTTGCCATAGCTTCATTTTTCTTCTGAGCATCATGGGCGGATTCTTTTGCTTCACTGGCTTGATACATTGTTGATGCCGCAGTCATGGCCGCCATAACTATCATAGGGATTGCTGCTTGTGGCATTTCTATAGCCTCCTTTCCATGTTCACGGATACAGGTAAAAACCCATATCTGCGCTGTAACGCTTTTACATTGTTGATAACTGTCATCTGTACTATTTTCATATTGTATGACTTGGCCCAATCAATCATTGTCTTCTCAAGTAGATCTCTAACTTCTCTTGATTTCGCGTAGATCCTCAACAAATGCGCTCGTTCTACGCCAGGGACAAAAGAAAGTATGGCAGATGAATAACCCTTAATCTGTCCTTCGTCATAAGCCATCCAGAAACCGAAACACGGATTTGCAATCTGAGACTCGATAAACAATAACATCTTTGATTCCCTTGTATCATCCCTACCTTTCTTTCTTATCTCTCGTTCAAATGGGAGACACTTGAGAACTTCAGCTATTTCTGTTATCCGGCTTATTTTGATCACAATGGGTCATGCCTTTCTTGTATGTATCACATTCCTTTTCAAGCTCTAAAATCCGCCTCTTCAGGGTGTATATTTCAACCTCTTTAACGCCTATAAGCATCATAAGTTCTTTCGCGTCTATACCTTTGTCCAATCGAAACCCTCCCAACCAGGTACAGGACTGAATTTATCCACAAGCCACTTCAACGGGTATTTTTGCTTAGACCACTTGTTGTTGAGCCACAAATCCCTGCTATATTGTTTTGCTCTCTCTTGAGCCTCACTGCTTATTTGATATGGAAAAGAACTTCCACCTCCAAAAGCTCCTTTGAAATTTCCAGTTCTAAACATGTGAGCGTACCATGTCTTTTTAGACGTTATCATCCTCCCACCTGATAACCAAGTTTTACAAGCAAGCTCGGTTCCGTACTGGCCCCATGAGCCGTGGTTCTCATCCATTCCTCCAAGATTCTTGAATCGTTTTCTGTGCATCAAGAAACAAGCTCCAACGCAGGACATCGTCTCTATAAGATCACCTTGACACTCAGGACGCTTATAGTGTTTCCTCCAATACTGGAAGTGCATTGTGCTATCAAATCGCCAACTCACAGTATTTGTATGTTTGTCGTTCCATACAATCACCATTTCAAAGTCTGAACTTTGACATTTTTTGCATACTGTTGGTTTTGCCCCTTGATAAGTCAAGTTGCCACATGCTTTGCACTTCCAGTCAAAAGCATGGAGGTTCCACTGTGATGGAATCATCGTCCAATCATATTGACAATCTTCCATCAAAATCCGGTCAAAACCCTTCCCGAAAGCACAGTGCGCATCTACCTTCATTATGAACTTGGCCCTTGAAATCCTAGCCCCCTCATTCGTTGCCGCTCTCTGCCCTATACTTTCAGTATGATGGACTACAATAACCCTTGGATGGTCTAGGACAGGAGGATCAGGCCAATTCCCATCACATATCGCAATAATCTCAGTATCGGCTTCAATGTTCTTCAAGATATTCTCGATAGTCTTCTGGAGAAACATCTCCTGCCTAGCTGGAATAATCACACTGAGCATTTTAGCTCTTGACATACTTTCCACCCCGTTATAATATAAGAAAAACACCAGGAGGACATTTTATGGCTAAAGGTAAAAAATGCGCTATCCCAGGATGTGAAGTAATTCTTAATGAAAAAGCTGGCCGTATTTGTCAAAAGCATAGAAGCCGATTTCGTAGACATGGGGATTACGATATTTCTCCTAATTGGCCTAACCTTAAAGCTGGTATTCCATCTCTTTCCCCACTCGGATATTACAGGATAACTATTAATGGGAAACGCATAATGTATCATAGGTATATCATGGAGCAACATCTTGGGAGAAAACTTTATCCATCTGAACGAGTCCATCATATCAATGGTGATACGGCAGACAATAACATCGAAAATCTTGAATTGTTTGCAAACCATTCTGAGCATCAAAGCAAATGCCATCCAAATTCTTGGAAATCCAGAAAAAAATATCCGCCTTATGATTCCAATACTATTGGTAAAATACTTGAAAGATTGTCCATTTCTTCTTGCGGAAGAGGTAAGAAACCAATATTTGAAATATGCTTTTGTGGCAATAAACAAATGGCCAGAAATCTTTGCAGTAAGCATTTTCAATGGGCTTATGACCACAATTTCATTTAGAATTTTTTATGGACAGATCCCTCATACTTTTTTCTGTGCCAGAAGCTCCCTGAAAGCTCTTCTCTTCGCCTTGTTCCCATTCTTTCTATTAGCCCATCTTTGCTTATTAGTCTGGCGAACACGCCTCTTTTCCTTATTAGTCAGTCTTTCTTGCTCCATTTTGCACTCTCCCTTTTATACTCACGAAGTTTATCACCCATTCTCTTAGCCATGCTCATGGCAATTCTAATGTTGGTCCTAATCTCATCATTTTCAGTCAGATGGTATGTCTGCCTAAGCAGTTCACAAACCGTGTTGTCAGGGCCTTTGAAGTTCATCATCTCTATTGGATAAGGCTCAAATTGTGTGAAATCCTTTAAGCCAAACATTACTTCCTCTCCAAAGAGTGAAACAAATTAAGTGGATCTGAATTGCCTTTGCAAAATCTCCCGTTTGGGAATACGTAAATCATCGGCCTTTCGTCAGGGTCATTGTCAGGGCACTTAGAAGCGCCGAGTCTAATGAGTTTTTTCTTCATGTCCCCATCGTCATGTGTCGGGTAATGGCCTATATTCTCCCTGAATCCACCAACCTTATTGAACACGCTTGCTCGTATAACCATACTCAAAGTGTGACAGCTTACATGCAAACCCTGTGTATTTGGGTATCCGTATTTCTCAAGAATATCCCTGTCCTGAGTAAACTTCCCGTTTTCATCTAGTACCGCTATTTCCCGTTTGAACCTCCCATAGTCATAAGGAAAGCTTCCGGCAAATTCGATTGTTTCTTTCGGGATGATATGGTCTATGTCAGTGAACAGTAGAACCTTGCCTTGAGCTTCTTTAGCTCCAATATTACGGGCTTTCGGTTGAGTCCATGGTCTAGTGTCATGAGTTTTAATCTTGGCTTCCTTAATTTCCGGATCACTTCCATCATCAACAAGTATCAATTCTGTCCCTTCTGGCAGAAGCATATTATTAAAATGAAGAAGCTGCCTTCTCACAATCTCATGACTGTTAAGAACCGGGATGATGATGGAAAGTTTCACAACTTTATCCAATAAGCTGTCGGCTGAGATTCCTTTGTCACATACCAAGGATCAATATGGTGCGCTCTAGTATAAGCATCTACCGCATAAACAACATCAACATTCCTTCCATGATGATAGTCATGGCAAGCAACAACTCCTCCCGATCGAACACGGTTAGACCAGTGGATAATGTCCTCAATGACAAAATCAAATGAGTGGTCCGCGTCTATGTAGACAAAATCCAATGAGCTAGGATCTATCTCTTTTGCTGCATCCATGCTTGTTTTTCTGATAATGCTCACGTTGAACCCACTGAGGTTTTTTACGCATTCCTCATATATTCTATCCTGTTTCTCTTGGTCATACCTAACATGGTAGGCCATCCAAGGGTCTATGCAAAGCAAGTGTAGTTTAGGATTTGCCTCACAAAGACAACGAGAGAATTTACCATATCTAACCCCAATCTCAGCACCTTTTGTATATCCTAGTTTGGCAAAAAGCACTGGAAGTAAATCCCGTTTTCTTTTTGCGGAACTTCCCCAGGGAACAGGACGGTTGAATTCCTCATATCCGAAAACTTCCCATATTATTTTATGCATTTCCATATGTTTCATGCTGTCCTCTGCCATACGTAAAGATAATAGTCTGCCGCTGTTGCAGAAGGGGTGCTTGACGGCGTACTACTAGGAGTTGACGAAGGTGTTGAACTTGGCGTCGAACTTGGAGTACTGCTCGGGGTACTCGATGGAGTACTGGACGGTGAAGGTGTCGAGCTTGGCGTACTTGACGGCGTACTACTAGGCGTTGAACTAGGCGTACTTGACGGTGTAGAGCTGGCCGTTGAAGATGGAGTAGAACTCGGCGTACTGCTAGGCGTTGAAGACGGACTTGGAGTACTAGATGGAGTGCTACTTGGAGTAGAACTCGGAGTCGAACTAGGAGTACTAGAAGGCGTTTGGGTGCCTGTCGTACTAGGTGTACTCGATGGAGTACTGGACGGAGTTGACGAGGGAGTAGAAGACGGAGTGCTACTAGGTGTCGAACTTGGACTAGGCGTACTGCTAGGAGTGCTCGACGGCGTAGAACTCGGAGTAGAAGATGGAGTCGAGGACGGTGTACTTGACGGAGTTGAGCTTGGCGTAGATGAAGGACTTGGCGTTGAAGACGGTGTACTGCTTGGCGTGCTAGATGGCGTTGATGATGCTGTACTGCTAGGAGTAGATGAAGGGGTACTCGATGGACTAGGCGTACTAGAAGGAGTTGAACTCGGTGTAGAACTCGGAGTACTAGAAGCAGTACTTGAAGGAGTGCTACTCGGAGTTGAGCTTGGTGTTGAAGACGGAGTAGAGCTTGGAGTTGAACTAGGAGTGCTGGAAGGTGTAGAAGATGGCGTATTACTCCCCCCCGCCACATACTCACTCGCCCCGATGAACCACGTTGAGCGTGTTTGCGCCTGGATGTCATCCGAGAATTGCTCAGGTGAGCCGATCCCTGAGAGGTCCGTGCCATCATCGAGCGTCGCGTCTGTGGCATCGAGGCGGTAGTCGTCATTATCATAATCCGTCATGTTGGCGGTGCCGGCCCAGCCTTGATATGCCTCCCCGTCAGGAGAGGTGGCATCCTCTGAGACGTTGGTCGCCGTGTAATGAGCTACGGCGGCCAAGGTGTAATCGGTGTTGCTGTTTCCATAGGAGATATTGTTTTTGATGTAGACCGTGTTCAGTATGACGGTGCCGGTATAGATGCCGTCCTCGCACTTGCAGACAGTATTGTTGTACACCTCCCGCTTCATGCCCACGATGTAGGCATTCACGATCTGGATGCCTTTGGCTACGACATAGGATGACACGTAGTTATAGACCACGTTGTTACGGACGACCGCATTTTTGCAGTAACCAGGGACGGTGATGCCATAGTAGGACGTTGAGCCATCACCCCTAATAACGCATCGTTCTATGATGGCGTGCCCATCATCTGCACAATCATTAAATATTATGCCGCTGTTCCCACTACCAGCCTGTACCGCCAGATCCTGGATAATGACGTTGTCTATCTCGCCAGCATTGACCTCATCAACATTGATTTGGTCTGAGGCCCCAAGCAAAATTCTGTGCCCATTCCCATAGGCCCCGCCATTGTGCTTCACACCGGATGCCGCTCTGAGCGTAAGAGTGTAGCCAGCCAGGTTATTGTCTATCAGGCAGTTATCATCCGAGATCTGCTCTGCGCCTGTTCCCTCGATGATAGCGGCCCCGTCTAGCGTGCCCATGTCGTCAACAGCCGCTTTCCAGGTCGTGTAGTCCCCGCCCGAGCTGGCCACGCTTTTCGTGCCGCTTGTCCAGGCCATGTTTTTCATCCCTGGAACAAGCCGCGTTTTGTCAAATTCGTTGAAGGCGAAGTTGGTGAAATCCAGTTCGATAGGGATGATCGGAGTTTTCTCGTTGAAGTTGTAGATGAGATTATAGGTCTTCTGTGAGATTAGCTTCTGGCTGAGCAGCCATTTGAAGTCCACGAACCAGTCACACCGCTTGGTTCTGACTTTGTTGACTGCCGTGGAAACATCAGCCGGGCTGATATACCCAGCCTCCCAGGGGTACTTGCCGAGATAGGATGCCCGTGTGAACTTCCTGAGAGCGAGCACCTTGGCATTGGCGCTGTCCCATTCTCTCGTCCCTCGTACTGCCCAGAAATCCACTGGCACACGGAAGACAATCGTGGAATACCCTATGGCCTTTCCGGGCTCCTCCTCGTCCGGGCGGAATTGAAGGATCTGCCCATCCCGCAGAGTGTACTCATAGTTCGGGTTGGTTGTGTATTCCCGATCTCCGGCTTTTACGTAGATGAGCATTTATCCCGCAAACCTCTTATCGCCCCACCTGTCCCGTGAGGCTTTCTGGTTCCTTCGTTGTTCCCTTGCGTGCTTCCGCGACTCTTCCATTGCTCGCTCTTCCCTGATCATAGCCTCTTTCAAAATCTGGTTGACGTAGAACCGCACCACACGCCACTCCAGATCATCCGATTTGCTGCAAGCCACCGCTCAACCCGAATAACCACCTAAGCAGTCGCAAAATAGGCGACTTCGGAGGCACGCCAAGCCAACTTGCAGCTTTAACCTCGTTGCTAAAGCCGCTCTCAAGTCCCTCGGTGTCGTAGGCCGTCACGACGAAGTAGACTTCTTTATCGTTCGGGAGTCCGGTCACCTGGAATTGTGGCGCCGCGGGAGTGAACCCTTGGAGAGTCAACGGTATCTCCACCTTGTTTGCAGTCTGAGTAGTGCTTTGTACGCCAGCCGAATACGCCCAATAGAGCCGGTACCCGGCTAGATCCTGCTCGCTGTTCGCGTCCCAACCCAGTGTCACGTCCATAGCCATTGATTGAGAAGCAAATAATAAAATAGCTATCGTTAAAACCACCTTTCTCATTCTTCTCTCCTTTCGAAATACCAATTACAATCATTTCCTGAATTAAGCTCGCTAGGATGCTTTCTTGGTGCCGTAGGGCTTTTCCATGTTCCTAAATTCTTTTGGTTACAACATACATCGTTTCCAGAAACAACCCTGTAAAAATCACAATGAATGCAATAAGCCTTTAGCCTTTTCAGTTCTCCCATTATACCTCTCCAACCAAGAATTGCCCCTGTGCAACCTGAATCCATGTTCCATAGCCTAGTTCCGTATTAGGATTTACTCCTGTGGAATTGAAATAAAACCCACCAACCTGAATAGGTTCCGTTACCGTCCATCCATTGATTGTAGCCCCTGCAAAGGTTGGGCTTGCAGTTGATTTGACATCTTGATTGAACCAATTTCCGAGCGTAGGGTCTCCGCTTAGTGTAATGGCCCTATTTGCGTCACCGACTACCCAATTTAAGGTTTTATTAGCACTAAGATCTTCATTCAATGCGAACGAGATATGATGATCCGCTCCAGTGTCTAGGATGTCTAGGCTTGCCACTGCCATAGGATCTGAAACCTTGATTCCAGAAGCACTAAGGGTCAGTGTTGTACCATCCAATTTTATGCCTAACCCACTTGCAGAGCTTTCCAACCCCCCCGTTGCCACAAGTTTTATTGAAAGACCTGAAGAAGCAAGTTCCAACCCCCCGGTTGACGATGGGTCTACGGCAAGCTCATTGTTATCCTTTGTAAGTCCTGAAGTATCGGCCAGAGTAAGGGTCAGTACATCCCCTGGAAGTGAAAATACATCTCCTAGGTCAGCACCGCCTATTTTTTCCTCATAGATTTCCCTGATAAGCTCAAAGACTTGAAATCTTACTTCATCAAGATTCGTTCCGCTTATAGGATATGGAATGTTAGCCATGCTATTCCCCTACAGGCGTAGCCTCTAAAACCCACGGTGAATAAATACTAACATCCTGTGAATCTGAACATTCAAGCTCAAGAGAGAATCTATACCCCTCTATGACCTTCAATGGCATTGACCGTTTTCGTGTCCTAGATGATGTGTTCAACGTCAATGTCTGAGCCAGTGTTCCATCACAGTAGATATTTGCCGTTACGTCAACATCGCTTGTGTCAATGTCATAGTACAGGTAGTTCAAGGCTTTCCGTTTGATAATGTTCCCGAATCCTCTGTCTCCAGTCTTTAGGTAAGTTGCTATCGTTTCACTTCCGCTTTCCTCATATTCGCTTCCTGCATAAGCCAAGTATCTATGATTTTCCTCCTTGTAAAGCTCATGCGCCGTTGCTATGAAATCATCGAAGGTGATCCGGTATTCAGGATAATAAGTGAAGTCAATAACGAGGCACTTGTCCACTGTGGTTCCACTTGAGGCGTAATAGAGATAGTATTTCGTTCCATCGAACTCCGAGTAGCAAACACTTAGATCGTCAAGGCTTGTAAAGAACTTCGCCCCGAGCTTCTTTTCTGTAATGTTCTTGTTTATGCTTCCATCAAACAGGTAAACCCCATCGTTCCACAACCCCAGCAATCCATACTTGCTCCGCTTGAGAGTTGCCCTATTGATGATTCCTACGTCTGTAAAGGTTCTTCTGATTAGCCATGTGTCCGGGTCATTCCCTTGAAGCCTGTACCATCTTTCAGCCGATACGATGTAAAGTTGATCGCCCCAATCGACTATTCCTTCAAGGTCTTCGTCTTCCTTCGTAACCGTTATATTACTTGTCGTTTTGAACGAAAATGGTGCATAAGCTTCCGACCAATACAGCTTATTGTCTTTTATGACAAAGGCCCGTTGAAGATAAATAGCTACGTCTGTTGGGTAGTCTGGAGGCGTGCTGTATCCCTCTGTACCCATGACTGTAGCCGCCTGAAGGGTCGCATCTGTTTCATTGTCAGAGTAGCTTTCAGTTACATTGTCCGGAATTGTCGTTACAAGGTAAGCAGTCCCTGAAACGGTCCTGTAAAGCCTTCTGTGGATTACAAGACCCGCTCCTTCATACTGACAAATCGGGATATTGCTCCATTCTATCTTGGTCGATGAAACTGTTATTTCGGATGCCGTCGATGGTCCTGTCTCAACATATTTATCATTCGGAAACTTAATGTAAAACGTCACATAACATGAATAGTCACCGTCAGGATTTCCACCTGCGCCAACTGTCAAGGTAGGCCCCTTAACCGGGTTGTCCACGCCCCACTTGTAATCATTTGCGCCTACGTATGCTCTCCTGCTCGCTCCGTCAACTGCAAACGTGAATAGCTCATAATCAGCGAACCGAGGCCGTAGGCTCCCACCCATAAGGTCAATATTTGAAAAAGATCCTGTTAAAGTCCTTTGGTAGATGTAATTAAAGTAGGCTTGAGATCCAGGACAAAGAGCCTTTGAACTCGCAAGAATGGAGTCATTATATCTATGGATTCCATTGATTGTGCTTGTAGCGGTGGTGTCAATGGCCTCTTTTACGTTCTTAGGCTCTCTAGTCTCAAGTACGCCATCATGGGCATAACTAAAGCCCCTGCAATCGTAAAGTTCCCCTTCCTCCAACAGCAATGGGCTTTTCTTGCGATTTACGCCCTTGTCAAAGGTGAAAGATTCTATGGTCATTATGGCAGTCCTTTATAGAAATCCATGCTTTTCATCCATCCCCAAACATTAGGGACTGCCCGTAAATTGATTGCAGAAAGAGGCCGTTTCCTTTCCTCAGTATAAACCTGGATTTCACGTTGGAACTTCTGGTCAAACGTCAATCCGCGTTTGTATTCGTTGCTGTCTTCAGGGTTGTTTTGCAGAAGGTCGCTAACTGCGAAGTAGGCAAGGCTTTTCTGATATTCTCTCGGGATCTCAGGGTACTGAGTTGAAGAAGTGAGCTTTTCAGGGAGCCGGTAGTATTCCATCCAAATGTTATGATTCATGGCATTGACTTTCCCGACAACGCCAGAATCACTATTGAGGAAAAATTCATCCGTGTCCGTCATTCGGATGATAACGCCGTATTCCTGATTGAAGGTATAATTAGGGCATACCCATTGCACTACGCTCCCGTATTCAGAACTGAAAGTAATGCTATCACCGTCAACCTCTGGAATAGGATAAAGACCAAACATCCATGAGGTCCCGTACACCCTATCTATGTAGATTTGAGCAGGATCGCCCGTTTCAGTCCGCCAGTTGGAAACCTCGTCATTCAGCGTTTCAACCGTAGTTACTGAAAGCTCATTGTATCCTTCGCTTAGGGTATCATCATAGAAATAAGCGGTCATGAAATCAATGAAGTTCCAAGGCAGTCGGTAAGTCCTGTAATTAGCCTTCAGTTCTATGACCGCATAGGTTCTTAGGCAGAGCGTCTTTCGTGCAAAATCCTCTTGCGCCCTGTTGATACTGTCATCTATCCAATCATAATCCGCTGTCCCACCTGTCGGAGAATAGCGTGTTGTATCAGAAACGCGAAGCATCCTGAGCGCCAATGCCCTGAGATCCGACAGCGTGTACCCTGAAAACTGCCCTGTTTGTTGAGTGATAATCGCCATCTTAATCTCCTATCTGACATAAACGCACATACTCCCCTGCTCGATATTCTCGAAAGCTAACGATATGCCATACCGCAGCTTGACAGGCTCCGCAGGGAACCATTCAAGGACAGTATCGTAAGAACTCCCGTGGCCTTTGATGTTCACGATGATATGCTTTTTTGTGGTAGGTTCCTCTAGGTCAGAAGTAGGATAAATCAACCCAGCTATACCGTCTTGGTTAATAGCCGGATCATCAATAATAGCCATTTGGGAAGCAGCCGTTGAATCAGCTACTAGAGCCGTAAATCCGACAATCTCATATTTTCCACGTCTGGCTGGCGCGTTGTACCCAGCCGCACAAGTCAAAGGATACATTTCTTACCTCCTCAGCTTTGCCATGATCGGCTTCTCGCTGTCGTATATTTTCTTGATTCCATCACCTTTCATCTGCTCGGTAAGCATTATCCTATCCATGAGTTCAAATACGCCATTCGGTTCTATTGACGCGGCTTGATCGCTTCCGTACATGCTCCGATCCAATGTTCCATGAAACTCGATCATCTCTGCACCATAAGCAACTGCTAATTCCATAGCGTGAAGCCCTGGATAATGATTGCTGAAGCCTACCTTGAATTTAGGATAGAGTTCTTTCATGGTAGGAATGATCTTTGCGTTTATCTCATCCGGTGCGCTCGGGTAGGTTGACGTACAATGGAGAATCGCATAAATTCTGTCTTTCCCTAGAATGTCTATGGCATTATCCACCATGCCAAGAGTACACATTCCACTGGACAAGATCACAGGGAGTTTCGTGTAACGGACTTTCTTCAGAAACGTCTCGTTTGTCATTAATGCCGAAGGCACTTTGATAAACGGAACATCGAATTTCATCAAAAAGTCCACACTGTCAACATCCCACGGACTCGCAAACCAGAATAGCTTACCTTTGCAGTAATTGTCTATTTCCACATATTCCTTGTAACCGAATTCAAGGCCCTCTTTCTGTTGTCTGGTAGTGGTTCCCCAAGGTGATTCCCTGGGCTTATCCAACTCTTCCTTAGAGTAAACCAGATCTATGGTCCTCTTTTGGAATTTCACGTACTGGCATCCCGAAGCGTGAGCTACATCAATGAGTTTTTTGGCTAGTCCCAAATCCCCGTTATGATTTATGCCGACCTCAAAAATGACCTCTACCATGACGCCTCCTTTTCAGCGATTCCGTATAGACAAGTTTTTCGCTCTCCGTTGTGGAGTACATCTGATAACCTGATAATCTGCACGTTTCCGTCTCCGAATATCTTTGAAAGAACCCTGTAGAAATCCCCTTCCGCCAATTCACACAAATGATAATGGTTTGTTCTACTCGGTTCTGAGTTTCCTTCAGGTGTTGTAATAAGCAGTTTTCCACCCTTGTCCAAGGCATCATAGAAAGCATTTATCAGGGTTGATTGATGCTCTCTTTCTATGTGCTCAAGACCTTCAATGCACATGATCAAATCATAAGAACAATACTCAAGACTAGGATTTCTTAGATCACCAACAGAAAACTTGTTTTGGAAAAGCCTATTGCAATACTCGATTGTAACTTCATCAATGTCCTTACCCTCATAGAACACTGACTTGGGAAGGATCTCATAGCCGTACCCACTCCCGCATGGGAAGTCTAAGACCTTCATTCCTGGCCTACACAAGAAGGCCCCTAAATGGTATCTGGCCTTGTGCCTTGCCACTATCTCCCTGAGATTAGGCATGGCCGTTTTCTTGACCTGTACGTTTGTTCCGTTATAGATGAATTCAGCATCGTACAGGTAAAGCCGTTCTTCGTTTGATCCGCCTAGAATCATGATGAAGTAGCCACTCCGTAAAAGTCGCACTTATCACACCCTGGACAATCGCCTCTTTTCTGCTCAACGTGCTTATCAATGTAGTTCAATCTCTTCTCACTATGCCATGCCTGTTCTATGGTCATGTCTGCAATATTCCCTAGCCTGAGCTTTCCTTCAGGGTCAAATCTGACACAGAGGCTAATGTTCCCGTATCTGTCAATGGCAAGGTGGGTGAGGAGGTCCCTACAGATTCCGTCTTCAGGGATCGTGACTTTCTTTTTGTAATCGTAACTTCCACCCGGAGCGTGGAGAACCCGCCGACATACGATCCCCGGTAGTTTTTCCCATCTATCCGCTTTCTCAACATCGCCAAGCAAGCGATACACCATATTAGGCTTCTCTGTCCCTTTTCTATCAAGGAACTTGCAAACCGTCTCATACTGCTCATCTCCCACCGTGTCATTCTCGATAACACTGATCGTTATCACGTCAAGGTTCGCAATTACTTGATCTGCTTTCTCCACAAGCAAAATCGCATTGGTATTGAACTGACGGATACAGTGACGGAAAAGAGACAATGCAGTTCCCAAATAGGGATACATGAGCGGTTCCCCATTCAAATGCAAATGAACTAATGTCCCTGGTTCTATTTGCAAGGAGATTCTTTTCAAAAGTTCCAGAGGCATATCTCCCCAATCGCATAGCTGTGGGTGTTCCCGTTCCATCTTTCTGCGACCACACATGAAGCATGATTTGTTACACCTCGATGTAAGTTCAAGATGAATTGCGTTAGGTCTGGTCATTTGAACGAATAGGGCGTTGTACCTTCCACTCCACCCTTATCCCAATCTTGTATTTGAGCCTTGATGTCTATGGCAACATCTTTAGACCATTCACCTAAAATCGCATCGAATACTGGTCCAGGCTTACCATTTCCTATCTTTATACCGTTTATCGAAACCACTGGAAGCATGCAAAATGGAGTCCCTGTTACAAAGGCTTCGTCAGCATCATAGACATCGTATGGTTCAATATTAGCTTCCTTTGCATCATAAGCATTATCCAAAATCCACTTTCTGCTAATGCCCCTAAGAACATTTCTACCTTCAGGAGTAAACAGCTTCTTATCCTTAACAATGAAGAAATTACACCCTGCCCCTTCCGCTATGTATCCGTCCGGGTCAAGAAATAGCGCCCAATTATTCTCACCCCTAAGTCTTGAGACTTCGATGTTCCCCATAAGATAATGAATCCGGTTTCTGTTCTTTACCTTAGGCTCAAGTAGGGAAGCGGGTATGGTGCGCTGGGAGGGGATAGCGCAATTAACTCCGGTGTCGAATAGTTTTCCCATACCCGCCGTTGTCCACCGGAGGGGGAAGTCCGTTATCATCACGTTAATTCCAGGGGTCACACCTTCAACATTCTGATAGATTCCAAGGATGCCCCTTGTGACATTGATCATAAGCCGGTGTTCATCATCGGAAGCAAACTCATCCTTGTTCACTTCCATGATGTACTGACAAGCAAGCTCAACCTCTGGCTTAGTGTACGGTATGGAGATTCGGAGATACTTCGCGCTCATGAACAGGCGGTCAATGTGTTCCTGTAGCTTGAACTGCACACCTTTGAATGATCTTGTCATTTCAAAGCATGTATCGCCAAACATACATGCGCTATCATAAACGGAAATCTTCGCTTCTGTCTCAGGCAGGATCTTTCCGTTCAGCCATATTTTCCGCATCTTTGTTTGTCCTCAGTTGAGCACACCGTTGGAATGCTTCAGCCCCACGACCAGCTAATTGAATCACCATACCAAACATCATTTCAACCAGAGGCGCTTGACATTGATTGTCCGGCCCCTTGTTCACGCAATGCGGTAGCGAGCAATACAGGATCGGCATTTACCCTCCTTTTCTTGTTTGCAGCTTGTTTGACTTTCGCTATGATTTCTTCTAGTGGATAAACGTAAATCGCGGACTTATCATCCCGCTTACCTAAAATCCCGAATGACGTATCGATGATCTTGATATGCGGATGGATATGAGCGGCCATGCCCTCAAGCCAAATCTTGTAGGTGAATAGCGCGGTAGTCGTAACCCTTCTATTTCCATCAACGTCAACCGTATAGAACTCAGTCACCTTGTTATTGTTCCGGGCTATATCTTTCTGCACATAGTAGTGCTTATCGTAACAGCACTCACTAGCCACAAGAATCAAGATTCTAGCCCCAAAGATATTGACAGCCATTGAAATGGTCGTGTTGAGGGTGTTTCCGCCTACAGGGATAGACTTACCGAGTCTCCTTGTAACCTTTGGCCTGAGCTTCTTGTCCGGCATTCCAAGATAAGGGAAAAACCAAATCTTCCCTTTCCAATCATCAAGCACCCTTGGAGAAAGCACGTTACTTGCAATAAGCGTTAGGTCTTTGCTGTCAACGTCAAGGTGTTCGTGTATGTCGTGATCATCACTGTCTAAGGCTACAACGTAGTCAGGTTTTACGTCATGAGCCAACAAAAATTTCAATGCGCTGTTTACGCAGAAAATAGCAAAGTCTTTTTTGCCGCACTTCTTAAGCGTCTCTACGTCTCGCTCAAGGCATGGTGAGGCCCCCACTATAACAACAGCCTTGTCATTAGGACTTACAAAGGCACGCTCAAAGTTCCAAACGCTGTTATCCTTATTAAGCCTGTGAAGGTTTGCAGCCGTGTTATCATCCCATTCATTTTCAGGTACACAGCATCCATTGTTGAAGGCTTCTATTGAATTACGCCACTGCTCTTTTAGCACCGTTATTGCTCCACTCCCATGCTTTCTCGCAGATATACCAATCAAAGGCATCGTCTATCTCAAGGCTTCGCTCTTTGGGCATCTCATACAGCTTCACATTCCCCGGTTGTCCTATGAAGGTTCCCGTTGCGATAATCGTTTCTCTTTTGAACCAATAGATCGCGCCGTTCTCCAAGTACCAATCATCCCGGCTTTTCTTTGTCGGTCGCTTGTCTATCAGATACAGACAAGCCGGACCTTTCTTGCTGGGGTTTCCTATCCATCCAAGAATGTCATTCCATACAACGGAAACCACGGAGAAGTATTTCTTCTTTTGAATGAACTTAAAGGTTTTACGTATGTCATCGACTGTCCTTAACGGATGGGTAGGATTTAGCAGACAACCATAGTCTGTCTTGTTTTCAGGTCGTGCGAAGTAGTCAAAAATAACGTCCTCGATCATAGCTTCATCAGTAGCAAGCCCTTTCTGTCTTTCTAAGGGTATAACTCCAGACTTGTCGGCTATCTCTAGGATGTCCGAGTCATCCGATGAAACCACAATCTTGTCAAAGCATCCTGATTCCTTGGCTTGATCTATAGACCATTGTACGAGAGGTTTCCCGTGGAAGAGTTTTTTGTTCTTCCCCGGCAATCGTTTTGATCCTGCCCGAGCCGGTATGAATGCAGTCGCCGCCATTATTTCTCCCTGTATTGAACGATTACATCATAGCTTGCATCAGTTGCGACTCCGGTACAGCTCAGGTCCAGATAGTCAGCCGTGTTGAGAGTCATGCAAGCGGTCAACGAAATAAGCTGCCAGTTACCCGCAAAGTCCGGGTGAGTCGTTTGATCCTCTGAAATGGTGAGTAGCCCAAATATTGATTGAGTTGCTGTTCCTGATCCGGTACGTCTGCCAAGCCGAAAACTGCAAGTCGCAGTCGTAACTGCCCCAATCCTACGAAGCCACCCCTTAGTTACCACGACCGTTCGGCCGAGGTTGAAAGACGTTGGAGCAGTCGCAGGATCACCCACGCTAGACAAAAAGTTAAAGGTTGCGCTCGTATATACCGAGGCTGTCCACCTGCCAAGGTACAGCTCATGATAAACGCCTGTATTGAAAATCGGGCAAAGTTCGCTAAAATCACTCATGGATAAAAACCTCCTTATTTCTCTCTGTACTGTACGATAAGTTCAATGCCTTCACCTGAATCTGTTTCGTCCGATGCACAACAGATATTGAGAAAGTCCGCCGTGTGAAGCGTGAAAGAAGTAGGGTCAATAGGAGTCCAATGCCTTGATCTGTACTGACTGACTGCTGTTGACATAGAGAAACAGATCGTACCAAAATCAGAAATGGTTGCTGTACCACTCCCGGTCCTACGCCCAACTAGAATGCAGAGAGTAGCTGTGTAAGCTGTAGCCGTGGCCCCTCTCTTGGCCCATACTTGGGTAATGACAACCGTTCTTCCAAACCCAAGAGAAGTCGGCGCAGTTGCAGGATCGCCAGCACTTGAGAGAAAATTATAAGTACCCACATTGTAAATGGAGCATGTCATGGAACCAAGATACAGTTCCTTGTAAACTCCGGTTTCGAATAATGGACAAAGTTCGCTAAAATCACTCATCGATTAGCTCCTATAATGTAGGGTTGCCAAGCGTTTTCCTTCCTAGCCAAATGAGGCATAGTTACGACTGACCCAGGACTGTAAGCATAAAAGGGTTGTCCAGTCCTCATAATATGCCTTGCCTGTGCAATCCCGTTCTTGAAAGTTAATTGCCAAATGTGTTTCTCGTTCCCGTTTCGTTTGCTTACGCCGAATATCCCCGCCTCTGTGCAGTTGAACCACCATGCGGCACCTTTGATATGGTCAATGAAGTATTCAGAAGCACACTTCAATGCCCATAGTTGATAACTCGTATAGACCTTGTTACCATGCAGGTCCATTGCCGGTTGCTTCTTGTCAACATCCTTTTCGTCGGTCCTATCGACATAGTACGTTGTATTCTCGGTCGCATAGCTCAGTTCATTACCGATGAAAATAACTACTCTGCACCCAAGGCACAAAACGGAAAACGCTGTCCCAATGTTAAATTGCCCTAATAGCGAAGGAAACCCTATGCCTATGCCATTGACAGGGCTGTACCACTTCTTCAGCTTCCTATCGAACGGTTTGTCATCACTTGCTAGGTACAGCCACTTCAAAGGTCCCTTCCATGTTTTTAACATTTCAGGGTAGGAAAAGACGTTGGTTATAAGGGTTATGTCCTTCGTCTTCTCCATGTCCAAGCCGTTCCAGAAGTCTCCTTGCGACCAATGGGGATCAACGGTTATTACGTAGTGCGGCTTAATGCCGTTATCCAAGAGATACTTCAAGTTGCAGCTAATGCCGAAAAGCACGAAATCGCTGTCATGCTGAAGATCTCTTAAGGTGTCTATCTGTTTTGCAAGCGCTGGGCTGGCCCCTATCATGACCACGGTTTTGCCTACGTGTGCATCCTGCAGGTCCAGGGTGGCCCATTGCTTACCGCCTTCCTTGAAAAACTGCTTATTGATACGGGCATTCTCTATCCATAGAGCCATGCCGCGCCGTCCAGTCTTCGAGCTTATGAACTCGGTGTACTTAATCCAATCTGGATTTCTCGCGGCATAGCTCTGCATGGAATTAGCCTCTAGCTGTTAGCCTGTAAGTTCGAGAAGCATCCCGTGACAAGTATCCGGGTTGTGGAACTCAAGCCCATACTGGCCTGAAATCTGCCATTTCTCGTGACGCCCGGTCTTTGCCATTTTCTCCATGTGCCATGAATCACCCTGAAGCGGTCTAAGGAACATCCTCGACCTATCAAGAATCAAGAGAGCATGGGAGGGCAACCACCTATCCATAACAACGGGCATTTCCTTTCCCATATCAGAGAGGAAGATATCCCTGTAATACCCTACCTGCCTTTCACCCTGCTCAACGCGCCGGATGTCTTTATCGAAAGAAGAAATCACCCTCTGTTGATTTGGAGGAACAACGATGATCGGATCGCTTGATTCATCAAGCCCGCCCGCCTCATAAATCTTGTAGGCAAGATCGTTGATAACCCCAACGGTAAGCGCGCCTCCAATGGAAGTTACCATTGTGTCTTCCTTCGTCTTATCCTCGTTAGGATCACGAAGGAACCAATAGATACCCCTCATGGTTCTGAGGTTGTAATCGGCGGTGTAGGAAGTTCCGTTGTGATACGGCAACCCCTGAATGACGGACAAATCAAGTTCCCTCTTAATTTCAAGAGTTCTCATCTTGATTTGATGCTGAAGTTCATCAGTGATTGCGAGCATGGAAATGTTTTTGCGGGTTTGATCAATCCCTACGGATCTTTCAAAAACCTGCATGAAATTTCGTCTCCCGGTCCTACCAAGAGAAATATCCTCGCTTGCATCATCGGTGTCCTTGTATGGAGATGCTACGACCATCCAGGTTAGAGTTGCCGTTACGCTAACCCATGTAGTTGAACCATAGGAAGCGCACACCGCTTCTGTTGCGGCAACCGCGCTTGTAATCCTGATCATGAAAGTGCTACCTACGATCCTATCCATAGGAGCAATGATCGTTCCTTCCCTCAGCATATTGGCAACTGAAGCCGTGCCAGTGAATGAAGTAATGATGGTGATAGTTACGCTCGTATCATCCATCAAGGCTTCAAACGTGCAAGGGTTAAGGGCATCCTCAATCCACTGAAATTCTACGTTGTGAGCTGGTGCACCCATCTTGATATGGCCGAGCAATTCCCTGTCCGCCATAAGCACGGCAGCAAGAACGTCGCTACAATCGACCTCATCCAATTTTGTCAGACTGCCAGACACGAAAGCATTGGCAGTCATAAAACCCGTACTAGGTGTTAAAGCCATTTTCTATCTCCTATTCTGCCAGTAATGAGGCAAATTTCGCCTTCAGTACGCCGTCAACATCCCCTTTCCGTATAGATTCATTGATTTCAAGGCTTGCGTCTCTGCTCTGATCTGTAGTCGCTCCGCTTCTGATTGAGGTAGAAGTATCTGGCATATAGGCATTTGATGTATTGTTTAATTTCTGTGCTTGTTTATCTCCCTTAACAAGAGTCCTCAGCCTGTTGATTTCCTCTTCCGCAAGAGGTTCACCGAAAATAGACTCTAACGCCTTGCCCGCGCTTTTCTTAAGTTGCTCGGTTCTGAGTTTGTCCCCAAGCTGGAACAGCTTTTTCACCCCTTGCGCCGACTGCGAAAGGTTGGGATACTCCCGGGCAACCATTTGGGCATAGGCATATCTTTCCTGAAACTCCGGCTTGTTCTTGTCCGCTTCCTCTTCAAGAACCTCAGCGATTCTTTGAGTAGCGACAACCTTACTTATCTGTTGAACAATAGCCGCTTCAGGATTTTCCATGAACTGTTGATCAAAAGCCTTCTGTGGAACTTGAGGAGGAGGATAAACCTGTTGAGCAGGATTATTTTTCAATAATTCAAGCTGCTCCTCTAGTTCCTTCATCTTCTGTTCACTGGCTTTCTTTTCCTGTGTTATTCTGGTAAACGCTCCCTGTATTTCCTTGTAGGACTTGAGCAGGTCTTTTGGATTTTTGAACTGGCCTAGATCCAAATCCTGCGTAGTCTGCTGTTGTGTCGGTTCCTTTACCGGCTCTTTGTCCGCCTGTTGTGCCTGAATGTCATTAACGACCGCGCCCAGGTCCAGGTTGGATAGAGCTTTTTGGATATCATCTCCCATGTTGTTATCTCCTTGGTTGGATTCTCGCTACGATCTCTACTTCCGAGTTTGTTCCGTTCTGTTCAACGGTTTTCACCGTTAGGCTATAGCTGTACTGCCTAAGTATGTTCTTCAACTCGGAAACGATAAAACTTAGCTGTTTATCCGGTATATGGTTGTCAACTTCTATGGCCGGTGTCTGATCGACTACTTCAGGCACGGCATCTCTATGCTTTTGATACTTATGAGCGCCCAGATTCTTGACTTCTATCCCGCAAAGATCACACTTCATGTCATGACCTTATGGGGATTGAAGGCTTTGAACCGTCTGTAGGCCCCTTGGTCACAATGCAAGGCCCGTCAGTCTGGCCCGCCGCGCTAGGCGGGTTAGTCACAAGCTGCACAGGTCCGCCTGCATCATTGTTCTTGAACCTTGCCATGTCGGAACCGTTGCTAGGCTTCGTTTTTCTGTACATTTTTGGTTTCATATTTCATTCTCTCCTGTTCCAAAAGTTCATCCCTCTTACTTATGATTATGTGAATCCACTGCATCAACTCTATGAATCCCTTTGCGGCTCCCTTTTGGTCCGGGTCGGCTTCCTTGCTCAACACGAGGCCGACAAGGTTCATTTGCCTGAGCATGTAGGTTTCGATCAACGCCCAACCGCGCATCTTGGTTATGGCTTCCAGGTCGTTCCCCATTTCGATGTATTCACCATCCTTCACGCCTTGAGGGTTTGCAGACATCTTCCGCTTGATAGGTGAATCCTTCGCGCTTATGAGGATCTGCCGTTTGATTTCCGCGCTGGATATGCTCATGCCCTGCCCCTTCCCACCGTCTGTTTACCCTTATGCTTAGAGTTCCAAATCTTAGCGGCTTTCTTCTGCGCTCCCTTTTTGGATAAGCCTTTCTTCATAAAGGCATCTCGCATTTTTTCATATCCCCTAGGCACTTTTGGTTGCTCCTTTCGGTTCCGGTTTTGGAGCCGCAGACTGCTTAATGATGTCAGCCAGTGCCCCACCGTCTCCGTACATCACGTTTGCCAATGCCTGCATCTCGTTAGGATCGCCTAAGCCCTGCTGCATCCCCATAGGGTTCATAGGCTGTTGAGGAGGTTGGAGCTTCACAAGAATACGGTCCTGGTTCTTGATGTCTATGGCATCCAAAGCGGTCTTGGCCGTCTCGTACCAATCAATCGTAAAAGGCGTTATGTTGGTTGCCGCAATCTGCGGGGGTATCCCGATAAGCATTTGGATAGCCGTCTGGATCTGCTGTTGACGGATTTCCTTGATATGGGTGATCGTAGAACCGACCGGCTTGAAGTGATAAAAACGTCTTATGTCTTCTTCATTCAGCCGGTAAAAGCCTGCATCCCGGTCCCCTATGATCGCCTCATAGGTCGATTGATCCATGTACCTTCGGGTAAGCAGGATGATCCTTGTGGCAATGTTCTGTAGGGTTGTGAACTCAGCTAGCTTAACGGCAAGGTCAAGCCTGTTCAAGCTCGCCTGTTGGAGTTTCATAACCGTTGTAGGCTGTTCCTGATGCTGTGGGGTCATACCCCGCGCGTACCCGAAGAGGCTCAGGGCATTCTCCATGTCCTGTTGCCGCATCGTCTCTTCCTGGTAGGATGACTGAGTGACATCCTGCATTTCAAGCGGTTCGATGTCCTGAAGGTTCTCCATTGTCCAGATAGCCCCAGGATAGTATTTTAGGATGTCAAAATTCAGGTCCGCCCCACTTCTGGCCTTCAATACCTTGTTGATCACAAGGTCTATGTTGTCACGCCTTGCGCTCCTTATCAGGTTCTTGTCTTCCTGTAAGATCTCCAAGACTTCAGGGATACCCATGCCGAAGAACTCCAATGGAACAGGCATATATTTGTACTGCACGATCGGCATGTCGTATGGATACGGCTTGATTACCCTTTCGTCATACTGAGAGGCCATGCCCTCCACTTGCGTCTGTGGCATAGGGCTTTGTTGGATGATCTCGTTGCTGTTCCGAAGGATCACCTTGCGGTCGGCAAACGTGATCACATGCCCCCCCGAGAAGTAGTGAATGACCTCTACATCCCCTTCAGTGTTCATGTAGGTGGTCATGCCTACTTCCTGAAGTAGGGTTTTATGCCAGTTGTTTTGAGGGTCGTTAGACGTACTGGCAGGGGCCTTGATCTGTTCGACATTCCTGTAAACGCCCTGCTCCTGAAGTCGTTTCAGTTCCTCCATCGACTGAAACTCTCTGACAAATACCCCCCGGGCCTTTGTGATCCGCCGCGCGCCGGCTATAGGTAGGATGTCCCAAAAGTCCGTAGTCTTCAAAAGCGGCCTTAGATAAAGCCCTTGTGGGTCAAACTTCGGGTAAACGCCTAGATAGGAAGTCCCTAGAATCATACCGCCCTTGAAGAAATCCACGATCTCCTCAAAGAATTCCGTGTCTTCATGGCTAATCTGGTAGTCCAGGCACCTTGCCACCTGATCCGCTATAGCCATTGGGTCAATCTGCTCATAGTTCATCATGAGTAAGCGTGTTTCACGTGGAATAACGGAAAAGAAAGGCATGGTGGCGAACAAGGTCTGAATGATAATAGCCGTTGAATCCTCACAGAATGCAAGGATATCCCGGCTTCTCGTCCTGTTGACATAAGGCCAATCATCACTGTCCACCGCGCTCCCGAATCTGTAGAGCTTGTAGTGGCGTTTGGCCCTGTCAAAATATGGTTCGCAATACTCTTCTGAGTCCCTCAATCGCTCCAAAAGCCACTTTAGAACCTGTAAATCTTGTTCCGATGGTCTGGTAGGCATTTATTTATCTTCTCCTGGTCGCATACGCCGCCTTGCGCCGTTCTTCCAGATATTCTACGGTCCCCCGTTGGTTCTCCGGGTCAATGTAAACCGGCTGCTCCATGCAGATGTACCTTGCAATGTCTGGAAAATCCTTGTACTCGTCGTCCGGCTTGTCTACGCCGTCCTTGTACTGATAGTTGAACATGTGATGTATTGGCCCGCCGTGCCCCCCGCAACCGGCCTTGGCAAACATTATCCCGGCTTTAGCCTTCCCGGTAAGCATGCTGTAGCTCGTCTTTAGGTATTCCCTGACGATCTTATGCCCCAGCTCAACATCCCCCGGCTTGCTCTGGCTTAACTTGATGTACCCCAGCCCCCTAAGCCTCAGTTCATCCTCCCACGACCTAGACTCCATTTCCGTCCTAGCCCCATACTTGGCATCTAGGATGATCCATTTCGGCTTCGAGTACCCATGCTCCTCCCTCTTCATCCGCACCTTCCGAACAAAGGTGTCCATGTCCTCCCCTTTGGAGAGCATGTAGTCGTAAAAGTAGATCCTGTGCTTCGTTTTCCCGAAAATCTCTATCTCTTCAGGACTGACCGCACCGAACAGGTAACAAGTCGCCCTGGCATCGTGCGGGTCGCATCCCTCAATCCTCATCCAGTTCCTTGGAATCGGGAAGTCCTCGTACACATGCGTTTCCCTCTCCAATCCCTTGTAAACCAGCCCGCTTAGGTGCCTCCATAACCCCTTCTCCCGGGCCTCCATCTCCTCAGGGTCAAGCGTCTTCAGGTACTCCCTTATCCCCTGAACAGGTATCCATCCCATGATCTTCCCGCACCTGGGACATTTAGGGTACTTCCTGAATGCCACGCTGTTCCCATGCACGTATTCCTTGCACTTAGAGCACCAGTCAACACAGTTGTCCCAAATCTCCCCCCTGATAACCGCTATCTCTTGGTCTTCCCCACCGTTGTTGAAGGCCTTGTTGCTGTACTCATCGTATATGTACGCCTCTTTCAGCGGGGTCATGGTGAACCACGAGGGCGCATTACTGACTATCTTCCCCCTCTCAGCCGCCTGTAATACCTTCTTCGGAGGCGGTTCGTCCCAGTGTATCCAGTCATAGTCAATCCCCTCAAACGTGTCTGGCTCCTGGTCGTAACTCCTTATAAAAAGCTCACTCCCACACTCTACCCCCTCCCCATCCGTGTGAAACGTGATCTGCCCCACATGCCCCTGGGGGTTCTTCTTGACCGTGTACCGGCAACTCTTGGGGATGAAATACTTGATCGTAGGCCATATCTTCTGCATAACACTTTGGCTCAACGTCTCACATCCCACCAGCCCCCTGTTAGGAACCCTTACATCAACCTTGTATGCCGTGTCTTCATCCCCCAGCCAGTACCTCTTCCCAAAAATATGCCCCAGGTCCTCCGCTATCCCTATATGCGTTTTTCCCGTGTTATGATGAATCAACCCACCCGCAAAATAGTTGTGATAAATTGGTACGGTAAAATCATAAACTCGTTGACATGGAATAGGTTTGACTGATACAATCCTGTTACCATAGGAGGTAGAACATGAAAAAGAGACACTATCTGACCCAGGAAGACATTGATAAATGTCGGCGTATGATTGAGGTTGAAAATCTCCAGCAATGGAAAGTTGCTGAAGCATTAGGAGTTCATCAAGGGACTGTGGAAAAGCTGTGTAAAAAGCTCGGCTTAAAAACTCAGAGAACCGGCCCGCGTAACGGTCCAGAACACGTGAAAAAGTGGAAAGGTGGAAGATCCAAGATAAAAGGCTATTGGCATGTCTACTGTCCCGGCCATCCTTACGCAAGAAAGCGGGTCCCTTACGTTGCAGAGCATCGCATGATAATGGAGAAACACCTTGGCCGTTATCTCCTTCCATCCGAGGTAGTTCACCACATTGACGGTAATCGCGAAAACAACGCTCTTGACAATCTGGTAGTATTCCAGACCAATGCACAACACCTGAAGGAAGAACTGAAAGGCCGACTTCCACACTGGACTCCTGAAGGCTTCGCAAATATGCTTCGCGCATGGCCTTACTGGAAATCCAGCCTTTTGATGTCAATACCCGGTGAGCCTCTGAAGTTTCAACCCATCGACCATCATCCATCGTTATCCGCAAGCAAGGAGGACACCCCTCTTTCAGAAAAGGAGCACACGCCCTAACAACTACCCTATCCTTCCCATCCCATGCGTAAACCTCAAACGGCTCCCCTCGCTCGTATAGTTCCCCTACGCTCACCTCCCCTTCCCTAGTCTCAACCAATGATCCATACGTCAAACACTTATTCCCACTTTCCAATAACCTACGCTTAGGAGTCATCTTTATGTCGTTCACTACCCGTATAAACTTGTCCTGCATCTCGTTCATCTCCAAGAAAAACAACGGGTAGTCCTGAATCAACTGCTTCTCTACCATCTCCTCCTTGTACTTTATGCTACTCCCCATCTCCCCTCATCCCCGCCCTCTTAGCCTTGATCTCCTTGATAGCCTTCACCACTACCGCCACATTCTCCGTACTCTCCCCCCTCTCCAACCTCTCCCTCTCATGCAATTGCGCAATCATTCCGTATATGTCCCTCAGCCTCTTAATGCTATCATTCGGCTTCAGCCTCCCTAACTTCGCCTTCGTCATCTTCCTCAATATGTAGTCAGCCGCCACCATAAGCTTCGCCTGACTACCAGCAAACTTCTCAGCCCGGTTTACCTTGTAATCCTCTACAACCGCAGCATCCCCCTTCACACTCAACGCAACTTCTTCCCTTACCTCCCCCTCCACTACAGCAAGGCTCTCCCCCGTCTCTTCTTCCTCACCTTCATCAATATCCTCAGCCTCTTCAGTTTCCATCATCCTCTTTGCCATACTGTCAGTTTTCCCTACATAGTGAATTTCAGGGGGGGGGAGTCCCTAGAGGGGATATAACTATAAAACCCATAGGGTGGCCCCCCAAGACCCGGGGGTATGTTTTCTGCCAGGTCCTTATCTGCCAGCCACACTGCTACTCACTCACACCCACTTT